>Ga0123354_10007664_pt1 | contig 16296 bp, 19 predicted proteins | sample TergutLab28metaG_2_FD_97872 | JGI IMG/M metagenome (GOLD analysis project Ga0123354, IMG submission 97872) | Labiotermes labralis P4 segment gut microbial communities from Petit-Saut dam, French Guiana - Lab288 P4 | ecosystem: Host-associated > Arthropoda: Insects > Digestive system > Gut ...
GCCAGTGATCGCGTCGAGATCTATCTCCGCGGCGACTGAGGAATACCCGACCGGCCGGTGTGGAGACGGTCTCATGCCCTCTATTGTGGGCCGCTGGGACTTCAGTCGTCGAACTCGTCGTGGCGGTGCTCGGGTGTGAAGTGCTCGACGATCTGCTTCAGCGTGTGTGGGCATCAGTCTGAGGCGGTCGTGCGTGTGGTCATCTCGCTTCTTACTTTCATCCAGATTTTGCCGAGCCGGTTCTTGCCTGACCCGTCTCCTCCGTCGCCCCAGTAGTCGTCGTTCGCGGTGTGCTCGACGATCAGGGCGTCTCCGGTCGACACCAGTGCCTCGCGGACGTCTGCGTGCTGCGCGACCTTGGCGCGCACCGCGGTGAGCATGACGTCGTCTTTCATGCTCTCCCAGCCTTTGCGCAGCCGGTGCCGACGGTCACGTCCTATGCGTGCAGCGTCGCCCGGGGTTCGCGCTGCGCGCACCCGACTGGTCGTTCTCGTCACTCATGGGTCTGCTCCAGTATCCGAAGCCAATATTCTTGTCTCATCGACTATATTAGACGAGCGACTGGAAGTCAACACCCGCATATCGTGGCGACGAGGTGGGTCGGGGCAGGTAGGCTGGTCGGCCGGTGTCCCTGGGTGGAGGAGCTGTGGCGAGCCAGGCCGGACGGGTCGTCGTCACCTCGCACCTTGAGGCTCTGGCTAGCAGGATCACCGACTCGCTGGGTGAGACGGTGGTAGAAGTTGTCAACGGCGAAGTACGACGTATTGCATGGGAGGAGGAGCTGTGGCGAAGCCGACAGGGCGGGTCGTCGTCGCCCAGAACCGCAAGGCACGGCACGACTACACCATCGAGGACGTGTTCGAGGCGGGGGTTGTGCTCACGGGTACCGAGGTCAAGGCGCTGCGGGCGGGGCGGGCGAGCCTCACCGACTCGTGGTGCGAGGTGACTGACGGGGAGGCGTGGTTGCACGGGGTGCATATCCCTGAGTACGCGCAGGGCACGTGGACGAACCACGCCCCGCGCCGCAAACGCAAGCTGTTGCTGCACAGGGCCGAGATCGACCGGCTCGGCCAGCGCGTCCAGGACAAAGGCCAGACGATCGTGCCGCTGGCCCTGTACTTCCTCGACGGACGGGCCAAGGTGGAGATCGCCCTGGCCCGGGGCAAACGCGAGTGGGACAAACGCCAGGCCCTGCGCGAACGCCAGGACAACCTCGAAGCCGAACGCTCCATGCGAGAACGACGCGACCTTTGACCTGCGTCTGTCAGTCGGCGAGGAGGCGGTCGATGGTGCGCGCCGCCGACTCCTGGGCGGTGTCGTCGCCCAGGACCGGGCCGAAGATCTGGGCGAAGGTCTGCACGGCGAGCAGGGCCAGGGCTAGGTCGCGGTCGTCCTGGGTGGGTTCTGGTGGGCCGGGGCGGGTCGCGGCGAGGATCTCGGCGGTGCGGTCCCAGGTGGTGGCGACGAGGGGAGCCAGGTGGGGTTGCGCGTCGGGGTGGCGCACGGCGTAGGTGTAGACCTCCATGGCGAGCAGGGTGCGGCGCAAGGTCTCGGGGTCGTCGCTGGCGGGGCACAGCAGGTCGCGTACGGCTGGGCGGTCGGCGAAGACTGCCTCGTCCTGGCAGGCCATCATCTCGACGATGCCGAGCAGCAGGTCTTCTTTGCTGGCGAAGTGTGCGTAGACCGCGCCTTTGGTGTAGCCAGCCTCAGCGGCGACGTCACCGACCGACGACCCCTCGTACCCTTTCTCGGCGAACACTGTGGCTGCGGCGGCGATCAGCTGGGCGCGGGTCGTCGCTGCTCGGGCCTGGCGCTTGTCCTGCGAGTCGGCGCGTTTGGCACGACGGCGAGCTTGTTGGCCAGCGGCCTTCGCCGACGCCTCGGACAGGTCCTGGGAGGCGGAGCGCAATGCTGCGACGAGGTCGTCGCCGACCTCCCGGCCCGCTTCGGTCACCCCTTGGCCGACGACGCGGGTGAGCGCCACGACAGCTGCTGACAGCGCCCGGGTGGCTGAGCCCAGCTCGTCGTCGTCTCGTTTGGTCGCCATAGGCCTGAGTCTACATTTCACCTGGTATCTTGACGCAGGTACCGATCGGTACGAGCCTTCCACCACCCTGTTGGCCAGGACATCGACTCCGGCCCACCTGTTCCGCAGCCCACCGGCACCCACGAGTTGCATACCAAGCGGTATGTGGCGTACCGTTCGGTCTGTCGCTGAGCGAAGGAGGACGGTGTGGACGAGGTCCTGCAGGTGCGAGGGTTGCACAAGAAGTTCGGGCGAGGCTCGCGGACGGTCCACGCCAACGCCGGGGTCGACCTGGACGTAGGGGCAGGGCAGGTCGTGGGGCTGCTCGGGCACAACGGGGCGGGTAAGTCCACGCTGGTCAACCAGGTGGTGGGGCTGTTGCGGCCCGACGCTGGGACGATCATGCTCGCCGGGACCGACGCCGTCGCCCACCCCGACGACGCCCGACGGCTGGTCAGCGTCCAAGCCCAAGCCAACGTTCCGATCACCGGGTTGACACCCCGCACAGCCATCGAGCTCGTCGGGCGGATCCGCGGCGGGCAGACCGACGCGGTCCGCACCCGCACCGCGCACCTCATCGAAGCCCTGGACCTTGGTGAGTGGGCTGGCACCCCAGCGGAGAAAGTCTCCGGGGGAGTGGCCCGCCTCACGGCTTTCGCCATGGCCGCTGTGGCTCCTGGCCGCCTCGTGGTGCTCGACGAACCGACCAACGACGTCGACCCTGTGCGCCGACGACTGCTGTGGCGCCAGATCCGCGCCCTGGCCGACGACGGTGCTGGTGTGCTGCTGGTCACCCATAACGTCCGCGAGGCTGAGCGGGTCGTGGACCGTCTGGTGGTGCTCGACAGGGGAGTGGTCCTGGCCGACGACACCCCCGCCGCGCTCACCCAGTCCCGCTCCGGCACGCTCACCTTGGAGGTCGACCTCGTCCCCGCAGGCCCGCCACCGTGGCCCGTGGCTCTGGTCGTGACCGACCACGGCCAAGGCCGGGCCACCGCCGAGGTCCCGGTCGACGAGGCGGCAGCGGTCGTCGCCTGGGCAGGCGAAGCGCTCGCCGCCGGGCAGATCGAGCGGTACGCACTGACCCCCGCGTCCCTGGAAGACGTATACATCGCCCTCGTCGAACCGGAGGCCGTGCCATGACCGCTCTGGCCGCACCCGCGTCCTGGCGCCAGCTGGGCCTGATGGTCCAGTGGCAGACACGCCGCCAGGTCCGCAACCTGCCGTTGTTCCTGCTCATCCAGCTGCTCATCCCGGTGGCGACGATCGTCGGGTTCGGGTTGCTCATCGGCCACCCTGACCGTGCGACCGCGCTGTACCTGGTGACCGGCGCACCAGTGATCGCGCTCATCAGCGTCGGGCTCGTCGCCACACCGCAGTTCGTCGGACAGGCCCGCGCCGAGGGCTCCTTGGACTGGATGCGCACCCTGCCGGTTCCCCGCGAGGTCTTCTTGCTGGCCGACCTGGTGGTCTGGACGGTGATCGCCCTGCCCGGGGTGGTGTTCGGCCTGGTCGTCGGAGCCTTGCGGTTCGACGTGGAGCTCGCTCCCGTGTGGTGGGTGGTCCCGGTGGCCCTGGCGGTCTCGTTGACCGCAGCAGCTGTCGGCTACGCCATCGCGTGCGTGATGTCGCCCGTCGTCGCCCAGCTGATGTCGCAGGTGCTGGTGTTCGTCGTGCTGCTGTTCACCCCCATCAGCTTCCCGGCGGACCGGATGCCGCAGTGGGCGCAGGAGACCCACGCCTGGCTCCCGATCGAACCGATGGCCCAGGTGATACGTGCCGGGCTCGCCCCCGGCGACTTCACCGTGCCCGGCCGTTCGTGGGTGGTGCTAGCCGCGTGGTGCGCCGCCTCTGTGCTCGCTGCCCGTTGGGCGTTGCGTCGACGCGGCTGAGTGCAACCACCGCATCGGCCCAGGCTGCTGCCGCTGACAGGTCCGAGCCGTGCGGCGTACCGTACGGTCCATGACCACCGCTGACCTGCTTCCTGGTGTGAGCGTCGTACGTCAGCTCGGCCTGGTGGTGCAGTGGCAGCTGCGGCGTAACGCCGCGGTGGTGCCGCTGCTGGTGCTCGTGCAGGCCCTGCTGTCGGTCGCGACGATCCTCGGGTACGGGCTGCTGGTGGGCGAGCCTGACCGCGCCGGGGCGTTGTACCTGGCCACGGGGGCGCCGACGGTGTCGCTCATCGTCATCGGGCTGGTCATGACACCCCAGCTCGTCGGACGGGCCCGTGTCGAAGGCTCCCTGGACTGGATGCGGACCCTGCCGGTTCCCCGCGAGCTGTTCTTGTTCGCCGACCTGGCGGTGTGGACGATCATCGCCCTGCCGGGGGTGCTGTTCGGGGTGGTCGCCGGGGCGTTGCGGTTCGACGTGACGTTCGCTCCGACATGGTGGCTCGTCCCGGCGGCGCTGGTGGTGTCGCTGACCGCCGCAGCCATCGGGTACGCCATCGCATGCCTCATGCCCCCGACTGTTGCGCAGCTGGTTTCGCAAGTGCTGTCGTTCGTGGTGCTGCTGTTCACCCCGGTCTTCTTCCCCGCGTCCCGTATGCCCGAGTGGGCCCAGCACGCCCACACCTGGCTACCCCTCGAACCCATGGCCCAGGTGGTGCGAGCAGGTCTGGCACGGCACGACTTCACCGTGCCCGGCCGGTCCTGGGTGGTGCTGGGTCTGTGGTGCGCCGGTGCCGTCCTTGCCGCACGCTGGGCCCTGCGCAGACGCGGCTGAGTGACACGGCTCGAAATAGGGGAGACGGACCAGCGTTGCAGCCGGTAGACTAGACCGGCTGTCTGGGCGGACCGCCCAGCCGCACAGAGTTGATAACTGAACATGGGGGTGATCGGTTTCGACGGTGGTCGTCGATCCAGGAGAAGCGGGCCGAGGACACGCGGTTATCTCGTAAACGCTCCGCGTAACCTATAGGTGCCGATTCCAAGAGCACCGACTTCGCCCTCGCCGCCTGAGCGAGCTTCGAAGTCCGTCAGCCCGGGGTAGCTTCCGACCCGGTCCCTGGCGTCAGCAAGGGAGCCACTGCCCGTAGCCTTTGTCACCACGGCTGCGGGGACTTTTAGGTGACTGAGCCCGTCCGCACCTCGTCTGCATGAGTGCGGGGGCCAAGAAAAGCAGCAGCAGACTGCGCCCGGAGAAGCCCTGGTTCCACATCATCGGACGCGGGTTCGATTCCCGCCACCTCCACCAGAGTTCGGAAGTTCGAACTCCACACGTAAGCAGTCGAGAACGCAACGACGTCCCGTAGAGATACGGGGCGTTTTTGCGTGTCTGACCTGCGGAGATGCTGTGTGAGTGGCTGCTCCTCCGCACTGTCGGCGCCGAGTCTCGTGTCCGGGGTTCGATCCTGCGACACAGCGACCTCAGCGCCGTTGCAGATGTCCGGTTGACGCTGGCCGTCAGTGGCTTCGGCGGCACTGCCGACACCTGCCGTCGCCGCGTGCGAGTCGGTCTCTGAATCACCGCCGCCACCCGCAGCCACCACAGCCACCCTGCTAGCCGGGACAGCCGTGGCAGCAGCCCGAGTCGTCCCTGCGACCCCTGAGCCGTCCTGAGCCGCCCCAGAGCGTCTGGGGCGCGTAGCGGCAGCCTCACCACTCCCGACCTCCCACAGCATCCCAAACACCTCAGTCCGTTCGGCGGCTGCGACGGTGGTGCGCCCACCCACGTCGTCCATGTCGATGCGAGCGAAGTAGGACTGGTTCATCGTGCGGCGCAGGTCAGGATCGTTGGCTGCGTACAGGTCGCCACAGTGACCCAAGAGATCGGTTACCTCGGTGATGGCCAGACGGCCCTGCTTGACGGAGTGGTCGATCATGCTGCGGCGGGCTTCGACTTCACGCAGAGCAGCGGCCAAGGCAGTCTGCTTCTCACTAGCGATGTCAGCGGGAACGGCCTGGCTCATCGCGGCCTCTGCCCACTTAACCCGTTCGGCCTTGATCTGCCCAATCCTCTGATCCAGCGACGCCACCTCAGACCGCAAGTTGGCCTGTGTGGCATAGAGTTCGGCCTCAAGGTTGGCGGTCAACTCGGCCAGCACCTTGGGCGGCAGTTGCTCGGCCTGCCAGACTTGATCCACGACGGACTCGACTTCCTCAACCGGCAGATACGGCAGATCACAGGAAAGGCCAGACAGGCTCTTCTTCCCACCGTTCAGCCGGTTCTGGCAGGTGAAGTAGTCGTACTGCTTGACCTGGCCGGTTCGCTTGTTCCGCTTGGTGATGACGTTGTAGATCAGGCCGTAACCGCAGCGGGCACACTTGACCGTGCCAGTCAGGTAATGGCGATGCTTGCTGGGGCGTTCAGTGCTTTGGGCACGACCGGTGATGACCTCTTGGCATTTTTGGAACAGATCGATCGGGATAAGGGCTTCATGCTGGCCATCGTACTCTTGCCCACGGTAGCGCACCACGCCGATGTAGTACGGGTTGTGCAGGATCAGGGCGATGGATTTGTAGGTTAAGGGTTTGGCAGGCTGAGTCGGGGTTGGCCGAGTCGTCAGGCCGCGAGCATTGGCCATGCGAGCCAATTCCTCCAGCGAGTAGTCGCCGGTGGCGTAGGTCTTGAACAGCCAAACGATGTGATCAGCCCGCTCAGGGTCAAGCGTGATGGTGCGGACTTCGCGCCCGTCGATGGTCTGACGGGTGTTGAGATAGCCAAGCGGGGCTTTGAACGGTGTGCCGCCAGTTTCAGCCTTCTGAACCGTGCCTTTCATGACTTCAGCGGCCAGGTTGCGGCTGTAGAACTCGGCTATTGAACTCATGATGCCGTGCAACAGCGTGCCCGATGGCGTAGTGTCGATGTTTTCGCTGACCGATACCAGTTGGCAGCCAGCGGTGGTGATGGTCAAGGAGATCATCACGTCGTCGGCGCGGTTTCTGGCCAAGCGGTCGATCTTATGCACGATGACGTAGGTCGGGCGGTGCTCGGTGATGAAGTCGAGCATCTGCTTGAGCCGTGGCCGGTTGGCGGACTTGGCCGATTCGCCCGCGTCGATGAACTCTTCGACCACGACCGCACCAAGGGATTCGGCTTTGCGGCGGCAGGCGTCACGTTGGGCTGGGATAGAGAAACCTTCGGCTTCGCCGCCGCGTTGGGCTTGCTCCCTTGTGGAGACTCGGAGGTAGAGGACGGCTGTTGGCCTATCTCCACCCCTGGCTTTGGCGGCTGCGTTGGGCTTTTGCTTGGGACGCAAGTCTCTCTGGCGCAGGCCAGCGCCTCGCGGTTTCAGTTGTTCGGTAACGGTCATGTCAGCATCCTTTCCATGGTTGGGCCGAGTTCGTTCAGCAGCCAGCGGGTCAGTTTGTCGTCGTCCAGATCGTCGGCAGAAACCAAGCGAGCACCAGCCGCCTCGATCTGCCGGTTAATATCCAACACATCAGTCCAGTTACGCGACAGACGGCTAAGCCGCTGGACGATGACGTAATCTGGCTTCTGCTCAGCGACGCGGCATAAAAACTCCTGTAGGCATGGTCGACTGGCTCCAGTAGCCTTGCCCATTTCGGTAAAGACCTCGGCTTTGTCGGCACCCAACTTCGTCGTCTTACGTAGGCAGACGTCAAGTTGCAGCGACAGTAAGCGCGGGTCGTCCATGCGCAGTTGGTTGCAGTTGACCGAGCGTAGATAGATGTTGGCGCGTGGTTTAGTCGTGTGCTCTGGTTCGTTGGTTGTCTTCATTGTTCCTCCTCTCAAGTCAGTTGTTGTAACCGCAATTCCTGTTTGCGGGGTCCGGGATCATAACAGATCTAAACGTGGATTGCAAGGATGCGGTTGTGGATAAGTTGGCCCCTGCAATTCCTTACTCGATGAACGCCCACCACCCGCCGCTGTTGGCCTCAACGAAGGTGACATCGCCACCCAATTCCAAGTCCTGCGCCAACATGCTGTAGTCGATATTCACGTAGCCACGCAGGATCGGATCAACGCTCTTGTCGAGTTCATCGACCACGCCCAGATCGTCCAGCAGACCCTCTACGTAGTCTTCCTTGCTTCGGTAGCAGCCCATGTAGGAGTTGAGGAACTTCTCCCCGGCGTCGTCGCTGGTGGCTGTGTCGCGTCCGACCTGTTCAGCCCAGGCAGCGAAGGCTTCGCCGTGTTCGTCGATCAGGCGAGCCAGTTTAGTCACCTGCGTTATGTCGTCGTACTCGTCAATTCGTAGGCCGTAGAAATTGTCGTAGTCGAAGATGCCGTACTCTTCGGCCAGATCGCCGAACTCTGCCATCGTGGGTGAACGGCTCAGCATGGCTGTGATCTGTTGCCGCACTTCATCTTCATCTTGCGTCGCATCGATCCACTGGCCGTGCAGCACGCCGTTGTTGTAGTCTGACAGGGAGCCGACCCAGATTTGGGGTGTGGTGGGCAATGTGTCGGCCTCTGGTGTACGGCCTGTTTCAGCGGACTGCGGATTATCCTGTTCAGGGTTCTTTGGTTCTTGGTTCATCTGGTCTCCTTTCGTTGAGAATTTTCCTCTCTGGTTCTGGCGATCCGTCCTTCGGCGTAGCGGGTGTACTCACCACTCAACTCGATGCCAAGCCAGTTACGGCCGAGTTGCTCAGCGGCGATGGCCGTCGTGCCTGAACCCATGAACGGATCAAGCACGACGCCTGGTTCGCTGTCAGCGCGGCAGTCGCAGGTTGGCAGCAGCGGCACGTTCGGTCGTGGTGCCAGCGTGCCGACACTGGTGTAGCCGAGCCGCTTCGCGATGCGCTTGGCCAAGACACTGTCCCGCTTGAACGGCCTCCGACACTTCGCGCACCGCTGTTCGGGACAAGCGGCAGCGATGGCACGCTTGGCCAGTTCCAGAGGCATAGCGGCGCTGTGGTCAGAGGCGCGGTTGCTGGGCGATAGCGTCCAAACATCGGTCGGGTTCTTGCCAAGTGGGTGGCCTGGCAAACCGCTCCGTTTCAGGTCAGCGATGCCGCCACTGCCCGCAGATATGTTTGGGTCAAAGCGGCGGTCGCTTCGCCCCGAGGGTCTGGTTTGGTCAGTTCTTCCGGGTGGCCGCGTGTGGTTTCGCCGCTGTTCGGCTGGCCGTCTGACCTCTGACACATGCGGCAAGCGGATAGCGTCGAGGTCAAAGAAGTAGTCCGGCTCCAGTGTCAGGAAGTAGACCCGCTCCCAGGAAGAAGTTAGGCGATCTGCCACCGACTCCGGCATATGGTTGGCCTTCGCCCAAACGATGCTGTTCCTCATGATCCAGCCGTCTTTCACTAAATCCAGCGCCAGTCGCTCAGGACCAAGCAGCAAAGACTTGCGTATTGCGCCTTGCCCAACGGTGCGTGAATACGTATCGCCCAGGTTGATCCACAGACTTCCCGTTGGCGTAAGCAGCCTCTTGGCTTCGTCGCAGACAGCACGCAGGTTTGTCACCCACTCATCGACAGTGCGTTCCTGGCCAAGTTCGCCCTTATTTTTCCCAACGCCGTAGTCGCGCAGCCGGAAATACGGTGGTGAGAAGAAAATTTGGTCGATGCTTCGGTCTGGCAACCCCTTCATCACCGTCACCGCATCGCCAGAGATTATCTTCTCCCTCGGCAGCGAATCTGCCGCTTGCCCCTCTTGCTTTACTTGCTTGTCTGGTTCTGCTGTACTCATGGCGTATCTCCCTTCGTTATTTTCTCGATGAACTGCTTGGCCGTCCCAGCCCAGTGCAACCGCTTGTCGGCGCGTGGCGTGGAGTGAATCGCCCTTAGCACCAGTTCAGCCCGGGCTTCATCCGGCACGATCCAGGCCACCAATGGAAACGCGCCTTGGGTGGCCTGTTCCTGGCCGGTGTTGTAGTAGGACTGATAAGCCTTGGCTTTGGCGGCAAGAGTGCTGACAGCCTCGGTGCCGCGATCCACCTCGATAAACCACAAATCCTCGTACTGCTCTTCACCCTGATTGATAACCGACGCTGTTTCGGCGTAGGCGTCCGGCTTCAGCCGCGTAGCGACGCCAAACTGGTTCAGATGAGTCCGCCAGCAATCCGGCTCCGGCGTGAACCTGAGCAGGCGTATTGCACCAGATCGAGCCGTCTCTGCCAGTCGAGCGTGCAGATCGGCCACGGCCAGCGTGTGCGCCAGAAACGTCAGGGATGGCGAGGCAGCCAACCGAGGTAGAGCCTGCCCAGTTCGACGGGCGTAGATCAGGCGACCACGACGACCGATGGCGTAGACGTAGCCACTCGATCCAGCCCGCACGCCACCGATGCGGCGGTCGATGCGGGTCAGGACTTCCAGATCGACCAGCCGTTTCAGGGTTCGGGCCGCGGCTCTGGTGGCGGCCAACTCGGTTGCGTGACGGCCGAAGTGCAGCGCCCGCAGATGACGCGCCAACACGAAACGATGAGCCGCGACGGTGCTGAGGATCGCCAGATCGCGCGGCGTCAACTCTTGCAGGAGATGAGCGATCGAGCCGGTTCGAGGCGTCGAATCCAGATGGCCGTTCATGGTTCAGCCCTCCGTCGCCGTCCGACGTGAGGCTCTGGCTGGTACAGAGGAGTAGATGCAGATTCCGGCTGATCCGACGCTCCCACCAGCGGGTTCACTGGATCGCTGGACGACGCGACGGGACGGGCGATGGGACGAGCGGTCGGAGGCTCAGGCACAGGCTCGGATCGGTAGCCGTAGGCTTCCGCCGACTGCGACCGCAGCGTTCTGGGGTCGGTCGTCGCCTTGCTCAGCGGCAGCGTCCGGCCTGAGACGTAGGGTTGCACCGCGCCCGCCTCGAACAGCGAGGCATAGACGTGGAAGGCTGGCAGCGCCGTGAAGTCGTCGCTGGCGGGTCGCTGCTCTGGTCGGCCAGTGGCACCAGAGGCCATGACCTTGGCGTCGTCACGGCTGAGTTGGAAGGCCACCCGGCTGCGACAGTTGGCCAGCACCGAAGATCGCAAGTCCTTCGGCATCTGGTCGAGGTACTGGTGTGCCAGCGTCCAGCCGACGCCGTAGCCGCGTGACATGGCCAAGGCTTCGCCCAGGTCAGTCGGTAAACGGAGGAACTGCTGAGCCTCATCCAGGATGATCGACACCGGAGTCCGCCTACTGGCTGGCAGCGTCGTCCGAGCCTGCACCGCCCGCCACAGGGCCGACACCACCAGCGAACCAAGCAAGGCTGAACCCTCTTGTCCCAGCGTGGCGACGGGTAGCGGCACCAGCAGGATTTTGTTCTTGGTGAAGACTTCGGCCACGTCGAACTTCGGTTTTGGCTGATCGAGCACGGCTCTGACGCTGGGACGCAGCAGGACGGCACGGAGTTTGTTCATGAGCGGCGCGACGACGTTGGCCTGGCCATCGATGCTCAAGGATTCGTACCAACTCCAAAACGACGCCAGGGTTGGGTCACTCATCACGGCGGGCAAACACTGGCGGCGGAATGTTTGGTCAGACAGCAAGCGTGGAATGTCGGTCAGGGTGGCATTGCTGCGCCGGGCCAGCGTCAGCAAGCACGAGTGCAAGATGTCGGTGCTACGTGGCCCGAGCGACTTGCCGAACAGATGCGTAAAGACCGACAGCACAGCGTCAGCCCGCAGTTCAGGGGCGGATTCAGCCGCGTTGGTCGAAGCCAGCGGGTTCAGGCCAACGACTTGCTCAGCATTCGGGTCGAGCACCACAACGTCAGATTTCCGATGCTCCGGAATCCGCGCCAACACGTCATCGACCAGATCGCCTTTCGGCTCGATCATAACCACCCCCATACCCTGATCGATCTGTTTCAAAGCCAAGTTGGCCAGCAACCACGACTTGCCGACACCGGTCGGCCCGATGATGTGCAGGTGCCGTAGCAAGGCATCGCGGCTCAGGCTCAAGTTGGCGTCGATGCCGGGTGCAGTTGTCTGGGCAACCACGATGTGGTCGCGGTCGTCTGCTTTTGATATTGCAACCGGCGGCAACGGCTTCGGGTGCAGTGGCGGCAAGCCGCTCAGTTCGTCGTCACCAACCGGCAAGGCGGCCACAGCAGCCACTTCGCGCACGTTGAGGCGCAGTGGCCAGCGGCGCGGAGCGGCCACAGTGGTGCCAGCGCCAAGCCGTTCAGGTTTCTCGTCCGACAGCGACAGATAAACGCCGGGCACTTCGAGTCGTTTCAGCGCACCAAGCAAACCGAGTGCCAAAGCCTGCCGCCGCTGGGGTGTGGCGGCGCTGACGCCGATGCGAACAGTGGCGGCAAAGCCGGGTTCAGCCACTTTCTTGACCAGAGCGGTGCGGGCTTCAGTATCCAGTGGACTGCCTGAGCCGAAACCTTCAATGAGGACACGATGCAGCGGCACCGGTTGACGAACGTTGCCCGGGACGACGAAGGCCGACAGGCGCGGCCCAAGCACGACTTGCAGCGTCAGTTCTTCGCCGTCACCACAAGCCGCCAGTGCCGACAGGATCGCCTTAGCAGATACCTCCAGAACCTCACTGTTCAGAGGCCGCTGTCGGTTGGAGATGGCCAACTTTCGCGCCGTGATGGCTGGCCGACGTGGCCCGGTCAGTTCCACGGCAACGGCACCGAGGTGCTGGACGACGCGCTTCGTGGCGCTGGTTTCGGTACCAAGTAGGATCCGGACTTGCTTCGCCGAACCACGAACCTCCAGCACCACCAGAGGCGCGTGTGGATCGCAGGCCAGCGCGTGAAGGCGTTCAACGGCCCCAGCGGTGTCGATGGGCCGCGGGAAGTGTAGTTCGCGCCAGTCAAGATCGTAGAGGCGAAAGAAGGGGCTATTCATCGTCGCTCCGAGCCCGGTTGTTCTGGAGTTCAGCCCGCCGCATGGCCGATTCAATGATGGCTCGCCCAAAACGCTTAAGATCCGGATCGCTTCGGTGAACCGCCGTGGCGACGATCTGACGCTGCTTGGCCGTCTGGTAGCGGCCACTCGATCCATCTTTCGACCTGCTCTTCGGTCGGGTGCTGGCCTTCTTCTGGCCACCTTCAGTCCGGTAGCCACCGCTAGCGTTTCGCCTGTATGTCTTGCCCATAGTTCACTCCTTTCGCTTAGCCCTAGCGTCGGCCGCAGGGTGTCAAGAGTTGTACCAAGAAAAAGGGGTTGCCAAAATCCGGTTTGTAAAAACTACAACGATCCCCAGAGGTGAGAGACCCAGATTCAGGATTTTTTGCGGGAAAGTTTTTCGCCGCTGACGGCTCGAACCTGGCCGCCGGCTTGCATCACGACCTTGGCCGCACCGACTACGCCGAGCAGCCGATCCAGCCGCTCGATGACGATCTGACGCCGCCGCCGATCCCTGGCCGCCCAGAGACGACCGAGCAAGCGACGCAGGCCGTGGTGCTGGCTCCAGTGGGCAGCGTCACTGGGGTGGTCAGCGAACGATCCACCCAGGCAACGGTGCAGGAAGCGCCGGATGTGCTGGCGACAGGCCAGTAGTTGCATGTGCAGGCGCAACGCCGACTTCGATGGTTCGGCTTCGTGGTCAACTTCGTCGTGATCGACGCGGGCGTAGGCCAAGGCGCAGGTCGGTCGATCACTGGCCGCTGTGGTCGTGGCATCGGGGTTGACCTGGGGCGGCAGGTGGCGTGGCGGACTCAGGCTGGTTTCCGGTTCGGTGCGGTGGCGGCTGGGTTTTCGCTGACCACGCTGATGCCGCTCATCTGCCGTGATGAAGGCGCGTAGAGCATCATGCCAACTACTGAGACCGACTTCGCCCTTGGTCGAGTAGAACGATTCCAGCCGCGCCCGCTGGTGGTCGCCGATCCGGCCAGTGTCGGCCAGCCGTTCCAGTTCACCACCCAGGCCACGCGACAGGTAGCCAGCCGCCGTTCGAGCCGTCGCCCTGCTGATTGGACGCTTCTCCCGTGCCGCCGACACGATTTCGCTCTGAATCTGGCCGATGATGCCCTGTTCCTGTTTGTCTGTCATGGTGCCCACCTCCTTTGATTTTCCAGTATCCATTTTAGATGAATGAGGGCAGGAAACGGGATGCCGGAGTCTGGAGTCAGTTCTGAGCGCCTGATACTGGCTTCTGACTTCGGTCTCCGAATTCCTGGCCTGTTCACCAGCCGCTACTTCGGTTTCGCACCCGCCAGATGATGAAGGCGACGAGTCCGACGACTGTGCCAGCACCGACGATCCACGGCCAAGCACACCGCAGCACACCGATGGCGAAGTTCAGCACCAGCGCCGCCGCCAGCAGAGCCAGCGACAGCCGCCACAGCAGCGAGATGAAGCCGCTGGGCGAAGGCTCAGGCATCGCCCTGAGCCTTCCGCACTTCACCGAGCATCTGGTTCATCGCGGTTCGTGTGGCTTCCCTGAGCCGCTGCTCCGTGTCGTACTCGACCTGCATGGTTTCCCATGCCTTGCGCCAGGCATCGATCTGGGCTTGCTGCCTGGTGATGTCGTCCCAGAAGTACCAGATTCCGAACACAGCCAGCCCGATGACGACGGCCAGTGTGAAGATGATGGTGATGAAGACGGTCATGGTGATTTCTCCTGGATCTTGCGGTTGTGGGTATCCCTGGTTGCTACTCGAAGGCAGAGTTCGGCAGCCAAGGGACTACGTGGGTGTGAGAGCGGCGGCTAGATGCGGCGCAACTTGGACACAGCATCGGTGACAATCTCCGTCATGCCGATGGTGGTCAGATTGCCGATCATCTCCAGACGAGCGGATGCCAGGGGTACGGCCTTCACCAACTCGCCTTCCATCGCTGTCATGGTGGCGACGTGTTGCTGAGCCGAAGTGCCGAGGCTGGCAGCAGCGGCCAACTTCAGGTCGGTCAGTCTGGCTTCGACGTCAGTCTGAGCAGCGCGGATCAGGGCTTGGCCTTGAGTGCGGGCCAACTCGCGTGAGACTTCACGCTGGATCGGTGAGCGACGGCCCAGGGCGGCTGAGAGACCGCCGGAGGTGAGACCGTTGCCACCGGTATAGGGGGTGAGGTTGGACATAGGTGGTGCTCCTTCGGTGGATCGAGGCCGTCGCTCTGGCGCGTCGGCCTGGTTCCCCGAGCGTGGGGCACGACGCCTACGCACGTCGTGACATGAAAGTGACATATGCCGCGATTCTCACGGCGGCAGTCGGGTTGCAGGTGGCAGGATGTGGATCATGACCAGCGAAGATGTGTCCAGCGCACCAGTTGTGCAGGACGGTGACGTCGCTGTAGATGCCGCGCCAGCGATGACCACTGCCGTCGACGCCACCGACCCCAACACCAGCCCCCTCGCAAGAGACCGCACCCCCATCCTCGAACGCCAAGTCCTCGATGAACTCCTAGCCGCCCGCAAGACCCCAGAGGGTCTGACCCAAGGCCAGATGGCCCGCTCACCAACCCTGACAGCCCTACTTGGTGACTCTGATCCGGTAGCGGCGTTGGACCACCTACTACGTAGCCTGATGGAGTACGCAGCCACCACTGACGATCCGCTGGCGGTGACGGCAGCAGCCTACTCGCTCGGTCTGGCCCGTGAACTGGACAGCAGAGCCGACACTCACTTGGCACGGCTCGAAGCCTTCGGCCAGCAGTTCGGCTTCGAGCAGCGCCAAGCCCGTCGCTACAGCGACAAGGGCGTGAAGGAACTGACTCGTCTGGTGACGACGACCTGGATGCGTCAGGCCCAACCTGAACTGCATCTCATCGTGATCGGTCTGAGTCCAGAGGCCATCGCCCTGACCATCGACACCCAGGTACGGGCTGAGACGCCGATGCGGACGCCACGGCTCGGGCTGTCGCGTGACGACGGGCCGATGCAGCAGGTCGAGTTGGAGTTCGATGCCAACCCAGAGGCCAGCCCGAGCCCGTCCTACGTGTGTAGGCGGCTGACCCGACCGGCGCGCTTCGATCTTGGCACCCATTCCACACGCTTCCTGCTGCGCTGGGCACCGCTGTGGCCGAAGTTCACCGTCGCGGTTATAGAACAGGCTCGATTGGATGCTGATGTGTTGGTCGAGACTTTTGGGAATACGGTTGGGGTTGTGGTGAGTGGGAAGGATTAGTGGCCGAACAATGCAATAGCGCATTGGTGGCACATGGAACCCCGTCTGGCCTAGTGGAAAGATCCGTTCGGGTGGAACGTGTCAAGCAAGATTCCGCTGAAAACATCCAGGGTCGTGCGGAGACGGACTGTCGAACGGGTGCCCGAGTCCGCAGGTCATGCGTGGTGGCGCGACGTCAGAACGCAGCCGCAAGGCAGGTTCCGAGATGAAGAAGTGCGGATTGTACACTGTCAACCGTGAGTGGTCAAGCGTTGTGACTTACGCAACGCCGGTGTTGTGAAAAATACTGGCTGGACAGGGCCATCTACCAGAGGTGAGGGGTGAAAAAATCGCGGGGGGGGGGGGGGGGGGGGATGTTCCGC
>Ga0123354_10007666_pt1 | contig 16296 bp, 8 predicted proteins | sample TergutLab28metaG_2_FD_97872 | JGI IMG/M metagenome (GOLD analysis project Ga0123354, IMG submission 97872) | Labiotermes labralis P4 segment gut microbial communities from Petit-Saut dam, French Guiana - Lab288 P4 | ecosystem: Host-associated > Arthropoda: Insects > Digestive system > Gut ...
AAAATATTGAGGAAAATATTTGGCCCAACCTATGAAAATGGATCCTGGAGAATAAAAACTAACGAGGAATTGGATAAACTAATAAAACATGAGAACATAATAAACTTCGCCAGAGCGCAAAGGTTAGGATGATATGGTCATATTGAAAGAATGCAAGATACAAGAATTGTCAAAGCAATACGATGTAAGTTACGTTAAGAAGACTTCTCTAAAAATTTCTTTCTGTTTTATCCTGGAAACGATGATCCTTCTTGCATGCCAAGACTGAACAGCCATCAAGACCTGCTCAACCCACTAGGCGAAACAGCAGTCGCCCAGACAGGCAATAATGGTTGGAGAAAGTCAAGAAGCAGTAATAAAGTTACTCCCTCTGTACAGCTGAGAATTTGTGGATGATCCTGAAAGGTGAGGGCGGAAAAATACGTTCTGAACCAGTCCTGCGAGCCACATCGAATGCGATATTTTATATTTGTATTCAGTCATTCCCAAAAATAATGAGGTGGTTCGTTTTTTGGAACTCATAAATTTATAATTTATTTTCTGTCATCAATCATCTTTCCCATCGTCACCCGAAGAGCCAGTATGTAAGAAATAACACAGAAAGTGACAAAAAGCTCAACAACGGGACTTAAAGCATTATTATTATTATTATTATTATTATTATTATTATTTCAACGTATATTTAGTTCTGCTGAAGTAATCTACGAGGGGGAAGGGGAGCGCCATGGGATTTGTTCGTCGAAGGCACCATTCTTCATAGGACAGGCATCGTTTATCAAGATAACAAGCAGACCTACACAAAAATTCAGTTCCAACTATATAGTAAACACACAGATTCTCTATTACAAATATCATCCGGTTACGAGCAATTGCTCTTTATTGTAAGTATCGTAAGAAACGTGTAAATACACGGTTTGAACAAAAGACAGAAATTTTACCATGTCGAAGCTCCAAAGAAGAGAAGGAACAAAACAAACAGCGCACTATACATATTCCAGAAAGGCATTACTAACAAATCTAAGGAAATATATACGGTATTGTCCTTACATATATGACACTTTTAAGCACTCAAAATATTGAAAAAGGTCACTATACTTCGTCATCCATAACATCACTGTTGCGGAGCCGTTCGTAATGGTAAGCAAGCCCTCTCCTCCCTCCCCTCCTCCTCCCTCCTCCCGGGAAAAGTATTGCTAACCATATGGGTGGTGAGACAGTCATCTAGACAAAATGGGTTTGCGGTGAGGCGGCAAGTATTGTCGCAGGATGTAAACAGCGTCTTCACCTGACACCCTGGTGGAACGTACTGAAAGATGGCAGCGACAAGGCTGCGTTCTTAATTTGTGGTGCTGGGCAGGTGGGCTCCAGCATCCTAAGTAGGTTACGAGTACGAACCTCATTGGGGTTCTCATCAGCCACATGAAATTTTCCTCACCCTTCTTCCTTCATAGGGTAAGAAGGAAACGATGTGATGGTAAGTCAAATTTTTGTGCACGTTTAGAGAAGATGGGCCTATATTTTCACATAACTAGCTCATCGACAGCACCCGTAATACAATGAAGACGGTTGTCTGTGTTTGGTGACTTGACTTGTCATGATTTGTTGAACTGTGGTTATGAGGGTTACCATGTCAGGCGCTGTCGGCTTGCTTCCGCTGTCTGATGTCCGACGGTAGTCTACTGACTGGAAGTCTCATACGACTCTAGCTTACGTCCATCTCTACGTGGTCAGTTTAGACACACTCGCGAGCAGTGGGGGATTCCGACCCGGTAAACTGCTGTCTCTGCTGCTGTCCATTCTTGACGCCAACATTTCCAGTAAGCGTCTCCGACTGCATAACTCGAAAAAAAAATGTGTGTAGAATTCTCATTAGTTTTTACAGCTATACTCTTGAAATCACTTGGAGTATTTAGAGTATGTTTAAATGAAAGCCGTATATTTTACTACTATACATGACACCTGCAGTTTTCGTGGAGAATAAATGGACCAATTCTCCTCCGGCAATAATTCAGCCTCCATAATTTCAGCTTGTAGATAAGGCAGTGCCACACGTCTTGAGTAAATTACAGTAATTTTATGCTTCGCGTCACGGCTGGCTTTATGAATGGGAGAACTTGTAATTCACCAGAGTCACAAAGTGGTAGGAGGAATCAGATTTCGTTGCATTGGAAAAAAAGGAAAAGGGAAGGAAAATGTGGATGGCCCGATGTTGCATGTTATCTTTTAATTTTATAGTCTTTGTCTTATCGTATTTTAACAACTTCCCATTTATCAAGAAGCACTCATACGTTATTTCTTTCACGTGAAGTTTTGAGATTAAGCCTGTACTGCTGAAACATTACGAACCCATTCTCGGCACTTGTGTGATAACAAGAGGCGCAACGGTAAGCGATTGGTGGCCTTCCTGCCATGACACGATGCATTCGCAGTAACGTCGAGTGTCGTACGATCGTACATGTTTAGCCGCAAAATGGATCAAGAAGAGAAAATGTGGGTACCAAAAAGGCAGAAGACTAGGAAGTGAAGCACACTTTAAATGAAATGAGGTCCAGTAATATTGGAGGTCGAGCGGGTTTCTACAGGGTTAACAAAATCACAAACATCACTTATCAGTTACACAATATTTGCACGATGTTTCAATCCAGTCAGAGCATTATTCAGTGCCAAACTTGAGTGCATCCGCAGCAGAATGCTGTAACAACCGTTCATGAACTCTGTTTGGTTGTGACGACTCGGGCATCGCTCGACGGATGTTCTTTAAAAAAATATCAATTCGAAAATTGTTTAAATAAGTGTAGCCTTTCTGATTTACACAGCAGTCAGTACCTAAACTGAAAGTTGTGTTTTCACGCCCGCTACCTCATTTTACTTTTATTTTATACATTTCTAATTCTCTCTTTATCTGCTGTTCATGAAGCTTCTTACGGAGCTCTTTTACAGCAATATAAAATAGAAAAATTTAGGAAAACTAAAGGATTAAAATCCCTTAACACTATGTCACTTGACAAATAATTACTCCAGTTTCTAAAACCACACGATCCTTCGAAATGTTCTACGTCGTCTTCTTTGCCTACTTGACCATGAGCGATAAAGCCAATAAGGTTCTCCGAAACGTCGGCAACTATTTACTTGAAGATTTAAGTATCCTAGGTGGCGACACTGTGGTGTTTGTTTAGTTTCGAAGAAACGCAATGCCTTCATCTTCAAGGATTGACGTCACCAAAACATACTAAACTATCACTTAGCATTAACATCCCAAATGACCTGAATTTCAGTAACACCACCGCGAAAAGTTCAAATTTCGCAAGGAAAATATCTTCGCCTAATCTGACAGAATAGTCCAGCATCTCTCGAAGCACACTAAACAAAATCGCGAGCAATCATTAGATTTATTTAAAAATTGATTTTTATTAATATGCCCTTATCAATGCCTTTCAAGGAAAGCGTCTTTCGAAAACGAGGTGCTCGTGTTCCGTCCGTCGTTCTACACAAAGAATCGGCTAACACATACAAGTACCTACTTCTCTGCCGGTAGGAGCTCTTGCAGCGGTGTAATTAAGCTGCTACAGTCTTTAATCACCCAGGCCGCCCAGTCAATGAGCCAGCTTTTACAAAACACGAAGCCGTAAAACTGTAAGCTGTAAACTATTTACAGAGTCCCAAGCCCCGGGCTCAATTCTATTCATTCCTACGGAACTTAAAGACGTCCCTTTACCTAAGGGAATTATGTGGTGTTTCGTCCGGCTACTGTGGTTGCCTTAGTGACGCTTTCACTAACGCACGACTGTACAGCATTAGTGACAGGACGATAGATAAAAAATAAATTACAAAGGAGAGGTGAGCTGACGAGGTCCTATTTTAGGGGTTTTCATGAGAAACTGATAAAATTCACGAAACGCTTAGGTACGTTAGCGACCTTCAAGCCGACTTTATGGCGAAGACGCAGATGATATAAAGATCATGAACAAGAGCAGCAAAAGAAAATGTAATGCGGCCGAAATGGGATACAAAAGGGAAATGCACACCGACAAGTTTCTTTACTCTATTAGTAGTTCACCTAATGACGCTTCCAATAGCTCAGCTTATTATCTTTATCGTTGCAACGTGGTAAGCATAAACCTTGCTTCAAACCAGATAGCCTAATTACTTGTGTACAAAATTCAATTATCACTATATTATTTTGACAATCTAATCTTACTATATTGTTTTGACAATCTACTTAATAAATATATTTTATATTACAGACATGCTACCACAGCACCAAGTTAATATAAGGAAATTAATCAGTGAGTGTTTTTAAATATGTGATTTTAGCAAGTAACAGTGTAGCTCCCTGAAGATGATCATAGGATCGAAACATTTTGGAGTGATTTTAAATGTTTTAATGTAAAAATTTTATGTATGTGCATTAGTTGGTGTGCTGATTAAATAGCTCAGCTTATTAGTTTAGAGCGTAATTGACGAATAGTGAATTGGAAGAAAAAAAGAGTCCGTCATGGAATAATATAAGTAACCTTTTCACACTTGAATGTAAGGACCGAAAGAAACAACGAAATATCTCAGCCAGGGTAACAGGCGCCCGTTCCGACATTCGAAGCCGCGACCTCCGGTATAGGAAGGAGGTGTCCCACTCGACTGAGACGTTACGTTTGGGTGGTTACTCATATTCGTCTTGTACTGTTGTTAATAAATAGGTTACGCTTACCTAACCTGCAGCTGACAAGAAGCGCTATTTACAGAACTTCTGATGGGACACGTGAAAGGGGGGTGCGGGGCTCAAGAAGGTAGTGTTAAAGCGTTTTGGTAATTGCGAAACGCTTTGAACTGCCTCAATAAAGGGTAAGGTAGATTCGAGTTATCGGCGTTGAAACTTTCAGTTTCAATATCAAAGATGGGGTTCTGGCTGCTTCTCAGATACTTGTCTTGTTAGTAAGTTGTATGTCTATCTGATTAGTTTGTTTTCTGGTTAGCCAGATACTGCTTACCTGAGTGACTGGTAAGCCTCCTTAGTGGAGTAAACTGTAGAGTTGATGGTTTGTTGTTTAATTGGTTAATTGGTCATTAGGGCCTAGGCCGTTTTCTTAAAAAATATGTTGTAAAGTGTGAAATTAATTTTAGATACTGATTATTGTCATCAAGATGTGAATTTCTTTTAATCACCCGGCTTATATAGCGGTAACACTGTAGCTGCACTGCTTGGAGAACTTCTAAACATGCGCTGAAAAGTTCTTTGGAAACGTTTTTCCAAAATACCTCCGCGAACCCCCCTCCCCCTCCAAAGTATAAATTGACTAATGCAGAAAATAAATGTCAACGCATGACGATTCGGTTCGTCCGTTAGTAAAACTGGCGCTGAAACAGAAATGTGAGGAAGTCATGACGTGGTCCAAGATTCTGAAGCTGTTTTTGTACGACAATTAAGCCTCAGTGTGTCCTGGAGCCGACACTTTGGTGAAGAGAGGGAAGACGTCATTCTTGTAACTTTTCCTCTCGATCTGAGGTCCGAAACACGTTCTTGACCTATGGATATCCTATTATGGGACATCCTGTATATACATATATAAATTCACAGTATCCCTCAGTCTGCCCGTTAAGCTCCATATATGGGGAACCAGTACTGATAACGGACATTTATACATGTTATTAGTTTTAGGAATAACAGCCAGAAATTTGTCAATTTATGTTACGCGCATGGTTTAGAAACCATGTCAGCGGCTTTAAACGTGTTACAAAACGCCACAATAAAACATGTCAGACCAACAATGTTGAAACGTTATTGTAGGTAATCGTCAGATTTTCCTGCACGAGCACGGCTTGTCAAATAAATATTTAAGATTGACTGGAAACAATTGTTGCTCGAAAATGGAGGTGTGGTGCATGATTATCTATCCGTGTGTTAGAGAGAAAGAAATCAATCATTCATTTTGAAATATTTTCTCTTTTATTTTGTATCCAAGGGTGGAGTTCTGTCGAAGAGGGTGAATTTCAATGCAAAGCTTACAAATTTATTCCAATCTATGCCTTCAGGATAGTGTTAAATATTGGAGAGCCACCCCACAGCTTCCGTGTCACAAAATAACCACGGATGAGTCAGATTTAGGGAACAGTTAGTTATTATGTAGCGGTTGGTGAAGTACGAAGTTTTTAAAGCACTGAAAAAAGCAATAAAGCTCATCAAGTAGAAAGAATTTATGTCATTACCGTACTAAATATTCCTGTACGATACACGATGCTAAAACTTTTTAGATTATGGTATTAATTTAATTTCAGTTTTCATAAGTAATGATAATTCGTTCTGTATGAGAAGTGTGATCCAAATTTTGTCCATCTATTATCAATATAGAGGAAAATAATTCACCAGGTTACAGTGCAAAAAGGTTAAAATAAAAAAAAGCAAAATATATTTCATTATAATTTTTGTAATTATTATAAAAGTGTCCATACCATTATAAAATAAAATGTAAAACAATATACAAATTGAATACTTTGAAAGAAAGAGAATTTCAGTTAAACAAGAATAAACTGTCACATACCCACGCAGCGTAAATACATTCTTAAAAATAATAATATTCAGACAAATACAAATTAACACGAAGGTAAGGTAAAGTATCTGTCAAGGCCATGTAGGCATACAAGGGGAGCAGCTATATAGTTCCACTCTTTGCATAACCCCAGCAGTATATATAGGTACGAGGTCACGGCCCAGCTGCTTGACCCCCGAGAAAGAACCTGAGATTAGGTAAGCTCCAGAGTCGGACTGGACGTTTTAGAGAAGGGAAACGTTTTTTTGCTTCTACCGGCATTCGAACCCCGAACCTTCCAACCAGTACCCAAATCGCTAAACCGACTACGCTATCCCGGCTTCAATTAAAATGAAGTAGAAAGTGCATTACTTCTACAGTGAAAAAAAGTTAGTCTTAGGAACATTTAAAACAAACGAGAATAAACAGTTAAACATGAATTAGTTAAACAGCACGAATAACTTGGGAATGGCACTGCTGTTACGTGCACAGAATTCGTTCCACTGGTACACACAAGTAGAGCAAATCACCCATTTCTCGCCTTTCTTGTTTTCTGAAAACGCCTGTTGCTGTATGGACATTGCGCATTATCGTCGTTATCTTTGAAACCCGTAGACATGCAGAGGGCCTCTTGCTGCTGCCGCTGTTGTTGTTGTTGTTGTTGTTGTTGTTCTCTTCCTCCTCCGCCTCCTCCTCATCCTCCTCTTCCTTCCTCCTAATTTTCAGTATCAGAACTTGAAAATCCCTGCCTCTTCCCCTTCTTTGTGTTCCTAGTAGCAGCAATCTATCAGTTTCCCAGTAATTTCGCGGACCGTTTCTCATTGTCTCTCAGCAGCGTTCGATTTTGTGACATGGTCACGAACCGAGCAAAACCTTCGAGACAAGTCGAGGTTCCAGATCTCCCGGTACTCCAGACGTCGAGAACAGGAGGATCTCGGTATGATAAACGGTGACAGTGTTCTTGACACCCTAGGCTAACATATACGTCTTTGCTGCTCATGGAAAATCTGTAAACTGTGAAGGCACTGAGTTGGATAAAAAAATTTCCACATTCGGAATGCATTTACTTTCTAATATGGTAGCAAGTGACTCTCAAATCTGTGACAAAGTTGTTGCAGGTAGCAAAATGTTGGACATGTGACAAGCAGCAAACAAAAACAACCTTCATTTTGCTATGAGTTTCTGGGTTATTCATGTGCTTAAAACTCAGGAAGTTTTACCTTGCCAAGTGAGCATGACTTAACATACAACCTGTTAGAGAACACCTTTTCCAAAGGCAACGCATTATTTCCAACCATTTACACAAACAGCAGAGACAGCTTTGTTGAGATAATGCAGTGATCGAAATTAGGAACCTAAGAGAAATTTGGTAATGTTCCCACTCTACGGGACAGTCCAATGTCAGGTTCAGATTTAACGGTTGTTTATATGATAAGAAGCGGACTTGGGACTTTACTGGGTAACGCATTTCTATGCTGTGTAAAATACAAAGAATTTGTTTTTACTAAAGTAGTAACTAACTCTGGAATATTTTGTTCAAATAAGAGGTCCACCCTTCTTTGCATCAAATGAATATTAAGCAGCTTATTTCCATAAAAGGCATGCTTCACGAAACTCGGCTAATTTAAGTGAACACGGGAAAGCAGCTGAGGCTAAACAAGAGCTCTGTACGATATCTCAGCTTTTCTATGAAAACTTCTCGTTGCGAAAGAGGCATTTCTGAGGGTCCATTTCCGTAAACCTGCTACATAGGTTACACAATCTAAACTCTTTCATATGAGTGCAGGCTGTACACTTAGATCTGAAAATAATGTTATCTGTAACGCAGGAACGGAATAATTTTATCTCTGTTTCAAAATGTATGTACTTTCCACTGATGTCCAAAAGTTTCAAATAAAACACCTTACAACCCTGTCTAAAAGAATTCGAATTCACAATTTGTTACCTCATTACAGATTCCAAACAGAAGCATGTGATTTCTTGCTGAATGTGACTGCTTTACTTATCACATAACAAAGCAGCTTAAAAGTAAAATGTAAGATAATATTGGAAATGAAAACTTCGAAGTAAACTCTTGTAAAGTTATTTAAAAATAAATGGGACTAATGACGCAAATTAATCCTGATTTCTCCCGCAGAACTTGCACAATGCTACACTGGCAGGAATACGGAGTACATTTCACAATACGTTTAGGTATTCTCTATCAGAGCAAGTGTAGGCAACAGGAAAGAAATGGATCATAATACATATAGGTATACAGTGTACATAACGAGCAGTTTCATGATCTGTACTCCCAATCAAGTACTGTTCGTGTGACCAAATCAAGGACAATGAGATGGGCAAGTCATGTAGCATATATAGGGAGAGGAGATGTATATATAGGTTTCTGGTGGGGAAACCTGACAAAAGAGACCACTTGGAAGACACAGGCTCAGAGGAGAGGCTAATATTAAAATGTGTATTTAAAAGACAGGAACGGAGCTTGGACTGGGTTGATGTGACTCAGGATACGGACAAGTGGCGTGCTGTAGTGTTGGTGGTTCTGGTTCCATAAAATTAAGGGAAGTTCATGACAAATTTAGTAACTGTTAGCTGCTGAAGTAGGACCCTGCTCCATGGAACTACTTCCTTCAAAACTTTTATTTCTACACACATACATACATACGTATATACATACATACATATATACATACATACATTACATACATACTGTTAGATTAACACAAAGCGCCCTTCCTTAAGAACTAGGGTAACGCAAGAAATCACTAGTTATTGTACGGTTTGAGGTAACTTAAAAATGACGAAGTCTCAGACGCAGAGCAGTTTAATGTCCATGTGGATAATAAATGCCTACATGCCTGAGAAAGGAAGCGTCATCATCGTGTTCCCAAAAGCCCACCATTAGGTCATGTAGTGCTTCGAATAATGTCTCCCAGTCCAGAACAAACTGAGACGAGCATATAATGTCGACATTTGGAACGGTTCAGTTTGTCCCGTCACCAGTCTCAGATTAGGCCTTCTAGCCTACATGAATTAAAAATTATCTACTGACAGTACAAATGCCTTAAACATTTCCTACACTTCCGCAGTCATGAAATCGCCCAACCATGAGGCATCTACCTACGCAGATTAACACAAAGGCAGAAACAACGGAGATAAATAACTTATCTACGCAGATAATCGTCTTTTTGGATGGCTTTCACACCTCCTAAGAATAATTATTTCCGAATCTTTAGGTAGTGAATAAATCCAGCGCTTCACTGGCCATCTGTACCAGACTATCACCTAGAAGATGGAGGCAGTACCCTCCTCCGAAACGTCGGAACAATCCTATAGTATAAGGTGTTATATCTCACGATAATAATATCATTTTAACGATATCGGTGCAAACCTGAAAAATTATAATTAACACTCCGACTGGTGCTCGAACACGTGACCACACTATTTAAGCGGTGCATTACATCGTGTGGTCGTCAGAAACTGACAGACACGGGAAGAAATAAGGAACTAAAAGTGAAGAAAAATAGGAAGAGAAAAATGGAGAAAAAAGCAAACGGAAAATAAAAAGAGGTAGAGAAGGAAAGAAAACGGGAATGAAGAAAGAATGAAAGGTGTGAAAAGAAAGGAGAAAGACAAGCGGATGCCTATTTTCAGTCCTTGTAGCTCCCATAAATCTGACGAGTGCGCCGACGTTAATAAAAGCGTAAATATTAATCTCAGATATTTAAATGCAGCAAGCGTTACTCGACAAAGACTTCCCTTCCGCCTGGACGAATTAGCGCAGCTCAGAAGAATTCACAGTGACTTGAATGTTCTTGCTACTGTGGGTCATCACTTGGATTCCTCCAGTTTCCCGCAACACACCGCCACTTGATTTCATTTGATTGAAAGTTACATGTATACACTTCCACACTTATTTACGAGTAAACTCCATACTTGACTGGTGTTTCTAAAGCAGTAACCGGTACGCTAACAGTTTATATTGTGAGATGATCTGAATAAATCTTACGAGTATAATGTCTACTTTGAATTCTGTGTAAAATACGGCGTATAATCAACCAATATGACCCAAAATTTAAGTTCTATTTGTAATCTTTAATGTATGCCTCTGATATTAAATTTCATGCTGTCGGTTGAGTAATTTCCAACAGGCTATGAAAAAGTTACCACCTCTCTATTAAACGCAGGCCGTCGTATGTTACGCACTTTGTGCATAAAACCTTTAAAACTAATGTAATTTACGAAGTTCTTCTGGTCCAGGGAAGTCCAAAGATGCTAAAAACCGAGGCTTTTCAACACGTTCCAGTGGGTCGTGATCGATCTGTGATGTCAGGTGCATGAACCGCGATTTTAATTAGGAACACCGCGGTTGTACTGTTCGCAGATGGAGCCCGGTGATTCACAAGAAAGTGAATTACACCGCTCCTGCCAAAGAAGTAAAAGTGAAGAATCCATACGTGCTCTTCAGCCCATAAAGAGGTCCAGCTGTAAAGTGTGCTGGGTATATTGTATTTCATATGTGCTTATGTGCTTTACCGCCCATAAAGTGCTTTCAGCGGAGGAGTGTGCTGGGTGTACCATATTTCATACTCGAACCTAGGTCGACGCATTTTACTGATGGAATCTCTATTTATAAAAATATTCTTTTGCAAATACTCTCATGATTTTTGTGTCAAATTATACAAAAATTTTTAGGTTAAGACTTGGAAATCAAATGATCCTATCTCTAAGTTCCCACCGAGAACTTTCTTCAACGTAAAATCACGAAAAATATGAGTTAAGATAAAATAGAATTCGGGACAATTTTTGTAAGTGTTGGGGTGGAGTCAGACCCAGTCCTTTGGTGCTGAAGTCAATAATGAGGCTATTTTCCTACTCCCAGACGATGGAGGAATGAACATAAAGAGATGATGTTGTAAGTGACATGTCAAAACAGAAGCACTTTAAGGAATACCTGTCCCAGGAACACCAAGCATTTACTAGCCAAGAAAGTAACGTAAGGTAGGAGAAAAATTACATGGCCACAAAATTTTTAAGCGGGAAATCTTTGAAGGCCCACATTTGGAACGCCAAGTACATAACAGATGACATAATGCACAGTGGTTTCCGTGAACTATGCCAGGACAACTAAAGCTCACGAAAAGAAGCCTCATTTGGAGACTGACCATTATCTTCTCTCAGTCGAAGCCGGTGCCCTTTTAGTGACATATTTTGCCAAGTGTGTGATGCCTCTTGAATGACACACTTGTACGTTTAGTTCTATACTCGTTTAGTGACACATTTTACTTAAATCTAGTGTTGCCCTAGTGGCACATTTTACGTCAAGTCTGTGCTATATACCTTTGGTGCCCTTTTTTACCCTTAGTGCGCTGTCCCTCTAGTAACACAATTTCCCTTCCTTCTACATCAACCTCGATGCACGACAAGGGTCTTGAATGTTGTGCTGTATTCTGCATCCATTTGGGATTCATATAATAACGAGTCTCAAAAATGCTGAAATAGCCATACTAGGCCCCCAAGCAAGGAATGATTGCTTAACTTCCTCCATCGCAACGTATAAGAACAGACATACACATATGAGCGAAGTTATTTAACTAAGTTATGAATATTGATGGCTAACAAACATTAAAGTAATGAAAATACATAATTTTTAGGCGGGTCCGCAAAATTGCGAAAAGCGGCTATTGGTTTCATTATGTCCGTCCGTCCGCATGGAACAACTCGGCTCCCACTAGACGGATTTTCGTGAAATTGGATATTTGAGTATTTTCGAAAATCTGTCGCGAAAATTCAAGTTTCATTAAAATCTGAAGCGAATAACGGGTACTTTATACGCAGACCTACGTACATTTATGATATCTCGTCGAATTCTTCTCGGAATGCGAAATGTTTCAGACAAAAGTTGTAGAGAAAATCAAAACATATATAAATGTTCACTAACCTTTTTCCGAAAATCGTGCCGTTCGCGAGATAGTGGAAAAATATGGTATAGCCAGACAGGCCACAGATGACAATGTAATATGGCACATGCGCGTTGCGTGGTGGATAACTAGAACTACAGACACACACTCAGAATATGTAATATTTATTGATTTTCCACGACAACGGTTACGCGAACGCGCCTCAATATTAAGATGTACGTACAATGCCTATCTTGTGTGCGTTAATCTGCATAGTAGTGCCAAGAAAGGAGATGGTATGGCATCTCTACTTTCGAAATTTTTTACGTTTTTTATAACCGCTTATTTACTCGTATTATTCACGTAATGAATGGAACTGCTATCGAGCTGCACGTGTGAAGCGCAGTGTAACGTACTTAAGCAGAGCAGTTTAAAATCCAGACTTTTCATTGTGGAAGCCTATAAAAGGAAACAAGTTTACGATAAGTGTCCTAGAAAATTTAGAATACGGTTTCCCGGAGTTTTGGTTCCTTCGAAATCAAGCAGGTCTAAGGGTTGAAGGCAGTAACGTCCAACATCTACTCTAACATACGATAAATTTGATTATATTATATATGCACTTGTGGGCCGGGTAGCTCAGCCGGTATTGCAACTGACTACGGGCTGGACGGTCCGGGATCGAATCCCGGTGCGGATGAGATTTTCCGCCCGCCCAGACCGGCCCTGGGCCCACCCAGCCTCCTGTAAAATGTGTACCGGGTCTTTCCCGGGAGTAAAGTGCGGCCGGGGTGTGCTGCTGACCACTCACCCCTTCTAGTGCCGCGGTCATGGAAGAGTAGAGCTATGCCTCTACCCACCACCCTCTGGGCCACACCGGGCCTGTAACGGGATCACTTTACCTTTACCTTTATATATGCAAATACACCCATGCACACACACACACACACACACACACACATATATATATATATGAGTATATTTAGGGTCGTTAAGCCTGCCGTGAGTATGGGTTCGGTTTCCAGTGGAATTCAGACAACAGCATTTCTGGCGAGAAGCGAAATTACACGATCCACCTTGTACCCGACGACATACAAGACACACGCGTTACATTCAATAACATAATAGTCGCCTATAAAATAGTTTAAACCAAGGGGCTGACGTACTGGACTTTCCATTGATGCCTTGGCCAGCTGTGCGCCTAGCGACAAACACAGAAATTAATTACCGGATGTGACTCTGCTAAACACGTGATAAAGGTCCCTTTCCACTTGCGTGCTTCAGATAAAAGCCACCAGATTCTTGCATTACATTTAATGGATCTGTGACCGAATAAACACAACTGCGAAACAGCATAAAAGTAAGGAGGTCGTCAGTTAACGAAAGTGGGCAAATTACGTAACTTTTACGGTTTATTTTACGAGCTGTCACACTCTAAATAGCGCGGAAATATTAGGAGTCTGGGGAGGAGAATAACAAACGAGGTTCACGGTTAAATCAGTAAACCCTTGACAATACAGTATGCATTCCTGTGCCTCCAACACCTAGTCCGCTCTTCGCAACACGGAATAAAGAAGCGGGTACATAAAAAATTAATTCCCCACTTATTATGTGTCTTTGTGAAATTCACTCGCCTACTGTCACAGTACAGCACGCGAAAACATTTTAGATAAACGGAGGAAACGAGAATATTATTTCTGAAACTGACGACGACGTAATTAGACAAACTAGGTATTACGTTCGTGGGCCCGGTAGCTCAGTCGGTACAGCACCTGACTACGGGCTGGACGGTCCGGGATCGAATCCTATCGGAGGAAATCGCATCCATGTGGTACACGGTGGTACATGATATAGTGCCGACTAATGGGCGCCTGCACGTCATCAGGCTCGTGGAGTCGGATCGCTGCAGACACCGTGGAAGGCGAGACACCTTCGTACACCGGCTGACGGAATGCAACGAAGGAATGACCGTCTGGTTGTGGACAAGGGAAAGAATTGCACAGATGCTTCGAACGGACCCGAGCCGCATTCCCGCCGACTGGTGTCTACGGCCCCATTTCCAATTCTGGCCGCCACAGCGACATAAGGCGATACTGTGGTTACTAGCACACCTCGTTATGTACCGAATGCAACAGCAAAGACACCTATCACTGCTCGACTATATTGACTTCTTGCGCCGCGCGAGATGGAAGTCATACCGGGCGGCCAGCCGGATGCAGCAAGTAGGAAACTATCCATTGATACTCTAGACAGACTCTATAGGAGTGAGGCTGTGAAGTGTGAGTGCTAGATGACATGGTATGGGAAATGCATTACCAAAACACGAGGCAGAAGTGAAGTTCCTATCTATATGATTGAAAGTACAATAAATGTTTAAAAAAAATCCCGGTGGGGACATTTTCCGCCCGTCCAGACCGGCCCTGGGGCCCACCAGCCTCCTGCACAATGGGTACCGGGTCTTTCCCGGGGGTAGAGGCGGCCGGGGCGTGGGGCTGACCACCCCACCCCATCTAATGCCGAAGATCCTAGAAAAGATTAGAGCTGTACCTCTACTCACCCTAAGGGCCTGCGTGGCCTATAAAAAAGGGAGCAAACCCACCTACCTAGGCATTGTGTTCTGCACTCCTACACGACACCAAGCAGTTTTATCTTACTGATACATGGGAGATTATTGCAGGCTGGAGTCAAAATTCTAATTCGAATCTTAGAACTATCGTTTCATATTCTTGAGGTTCCGCGTTCAAATTTCGGTCTGAGGGCCAACTATCCTGCCTGGAATTCTTAGTGATATTCTTCAGTAATTTCAAGCAAACGATGGAAAGGCCAATCAATCAATCAATCAATCTACTCGTATTTTACAGCTGCTTCCATCCACATCTTTTCAATTTATTTTTAACAATTATTCCATAACTGGAAGCTATGTAATTAGGGCTACTGGGAACGTAGTTACGCGCATACATAAATAAAAGAACGCACAGCTCCCCACTCGGTTTACTTATATTTGTTTGCGTTCGTAAGTGGCCTTGTAATGGGCCGTTCTCCTTCCCAAGGTTCCCTATCAAATACCGACAAATAAAATTCAACCGAAAACCGAAAGGCTTTCGGTCTCACTGGCCCGTAGGTGTACTGAGTGAAATCGAATGAAATGAAATATATACAAATCCTGCTCGAAAAATCGATTTCAAAATGGATGATTGTAAGCAGAAGGACATGGGAATGTTACGAAAATGGATACTAAAACTGTATGGGTATATAAGGAGGGTGTTACACTGCTGCTCTATTGCCGGTATTCGTTACTGACTTCCCGCGAAGACGATCAATCATGTCGAATTTGAATTAGTAACCGAAGTCCCGGGTATTTATTCTAATACGTTCCGTAATACAGATCCTGACGACAGGGACAACAAATATCCAAAACGTCGGCTTCATCTAAATTTCGTTCCAATCAGTGGCAGGAGATAATGCCACTGCACGCCTTTGCTGCGAAGAAACTACAACGTACATAGATTTTTTTAAACATATATATATATATATATATATATGTATATGAGACTGCATAACGAGGAGCTAAGTGATCTGTACTCCTCACCCAATATTGTGCGGGTGATAAAATCGAGAAGAATGAGATGAGCAGGGCATGTGGCGCGTATGGGGGAGGAGAGGGGGGGGTATAGGGTCTTGGTGGGGAAACCGGAGGGAAAGATCCACTGGGGAGACCTAGGCGTAGATGGGTGGATAATATTAGGATGGATCTCCAGGAGGTGCGATGTGGGTATGTGGACTAGATTGGGTTGGCCCAGGATAGGGACAGGTGGCGGACGCTTGTGAGTGCGGTAATGAACCTTCGGGTTCCATAAAATGCGGGGAATTTCTTGACT
>Ga0123354_10007667_pt1 | contig 16295 bp, 13 predicted proteins | sample TergutLab28metaG_2_FD_97872 | JGI IMG/M metagenome (GOLD analysis project Ga0123354, IMG submission 97872) | Labiotermes labralis P4 segment gut microbial communities from Petit-Saut dam, French Guiana - Lab288 P4 | ecosystem: Host-associated > Arthropoda: Insects > Digestive system > Gut ...
AATTCCAAAGTCACTATCACAAAGTCTAACAAGACTTAACTTGCACCCGAATACATATATACAACTGCAAAAATCTGTAATTCTTGGCACATGTTCAATTGTAAGAAACTTTTTAAACTACAAGTAAGACCACCGAGCCTAATCTTGTTGATTACTGCATCCCAGGAAATGTGAATATTTCCCAGCCAAAGCTGAGAAGTGAAAAATTCGATGATGATGATGATAATAATAATAATAATAACAATAATTTTATAAACTGCAATTGGGTTGTCACCCGTTGCCAGTGGTTATTTTACATGTATATAAAATGTGAAATTGGTTACTAATAAATTTAAGTCGGGAGGGCTACATGAGAAGCATGTAGTGGCAACTTGGAATCTTGTGAACCATCTCAGCATTTGCTTATAGACACAGGGAAACCAAGAAAACCTGTGTCGAAATGACCGGTTGCAGGACCTTCCGAATACTGGCCTCTAGCCAGCAGTCCGGCATCTAAAGTAAAAACTTTTCTGTATATACAGAAATTGGTATATGTCATGCGTTTATGTTGACTGGCTGTTGGCAGTTCCGTTCCGATCCTGCCAACAGCCAGTCAACATAATCGCAAGACATTTACCAACTGCTGTATATACACAGCAGTACCTCCTGATGATGAGCAGTAAGCCTGCTCGAAAAATGTAGAGGTTAAATATTGAAATAATTTGTAAGTAAATAGTGCATCCTGTTGGTTCTTATTGCTCAAACTAGTCACTTAATTACTCTAGATTTTAATGCCGTTTGCGAAATATCCGACCTTTATTCCAGTTCTTCAGATGGTACCAACAATCATTTGACTACGCTGAAGGCCTTCTGTCAGCACAATACGATGCGACACGAGGGCAAGTTGCATGCAGCATGCTCCATGTAACAGACTGCTCTGAAGTAGATATCAAACAGCTAAGGCAAAATTCGGGGTGTTTGGGAATCTACATTTACAGCGCGCGACAAAATAAATTTCAGTAGTGGTTGGAACACTACAGATTGCTTTTGAATAATTTTTATGAACTATGAAGCACGTGTTATTGAAGGTACAAAATTTAAATAATCTAGTAATTTGGGGTGAACATTCAAGGTCTAATATCACTTCATGATTAACAACTGAAACACGTTATCCCTGCATGCAAGACTATTATAACTACCAGGTCCAAATTTACTGTTTTTTTACTAGTCCACGTGTCCCTTTTCAAGATCACGTGGTTTAATTTAAGAATTTTGTTCTGAGCCCGCTCTTGTACTCATCGCACAGTTCACGTGCAATTCTGGAGGCGTTTGACGAAATGGCCCAGTTTCTGTCGCAGACTAAATTCGCTAGGCTAATGCTATGGCTGGCTTTACTTGTCACTTTTTTTATTAAAAAGTGAATTAGAACTGTAATCGTACGTGGACGACCCTCGCTTTTAGATCTCCAAGGAAACAATTTCGTAGTGAATTGAGATAGGCCTAATTTTCTTTAATACTGTAGACGTTGTGTGATATTTCGGGAAGAATTTGTATCGTAATTAAATGCGCTAAGAAACATTTCACGTTAAGAAGTGTGAATGAACTGCTACAGGCGAGGTTCCAAGTTTAAAATGTGAATCGCGAATTGGTTACATATGGAGCTTAATTTGTTCTCGTATTTGGAAAAGCATTGTACATGTCACATATATCTGTCGACAATAATCAGGACTGAAAATGATTTTGACATAATTTAGAAATTAAATACTGTAAATAAATTTTTATGCATATTATATTAAAAACAACTTATTCCGAATAGTTTATACTCGGCACAAAAATGCAATAAAATTTGTTACTTTCCTTCTAATATTCAAATACAAATTCAAATCTGCTGCAAGTACCCGTGCTTCTTTATACCACAAAAATTTGGAGCAACTCAAAGTTTGAAGCCTTCCTTCAAATGCAACCACTTCATAAAAACCTTTTCAATAGAAGCTGTGTCATTAGATGGCCAGTTACACTGTTGTTCTCCACTGCACTCAACCGGACATGAAAATACCCGAACAACTGACCTAAGCCTGGCAAATAAAGGACCGCTACCCGTATGGGAGTTCCGATTTTCACTTGTCTCTTCAGTGTCATCCTCTAGTGGACATTTTATGTACTATGATAACTTTAATATGGCGTGCATTTAAAGAGACCTTCGTTACAGATGTATTTTATAGTAAGTTTTATTAACATATATATTTTACAATTGTAATTACGAAACTATTACGATTTGTAAAATCACTTCTTATTTGATCTGTAATAAACTTGAAATCAGACACAATTATGCTACAGAGGACGATGTGTGTTTAAATTCGTACAAGAAAATAATGTTCTTGTATAAACTTTGTAAATGTTTTTTGTTTCATTTAAATACAGTCATCCAATTTTAATCATAAAATTAAAGTCTTTAAAATTAAACAATGAAAATTTTCACAAATAACTTCGCGTACCACCAAAAGATTTTCCGCTTATCACCAGGTGAAAATCACTGCACTGGATATATGTTGGGAATCGGAGCGAAAGTGATCAATAAAAATTGCATCCAGGAAGAAATTAACAGTAGATACATTTAACAGAATGCTTGCTACCGTGCAGTTCAGAATCTTTCCAGCCTAATATTTGGAAAGCTTTATGAAAACGACAGTCGAAATGACTGTTCTGTGAGGGCGTGGGACTTTGTCTCTCACTTTGTGTCACTTTGTGTTCCATCCAGAACATAGCGGCTGCAATTTTCGTTACCCTGTTCACAAGAGCCAGCTACTGAACTCTCTATCGGTATAGTTCGCGAGCGGACTAAGGCCACACAGTTATTAACGTCGGATACTATCCAACGCTACCAAGCAGGATTGAGAAATGTTAAGAAACAGCGAAGGAAGATAACAATAAGGTAACATTTCTACAGTGAAATTCGGGGAACTGACTAAATTGCACTAGCACTCAAACATACATTTATTATTGAAGAACTCCTTTATGCCGCAGTTACAGCGCCAATCTGGCGTTTGCCTTTCAGTGCGAGGATTTTTAGTTGTTTCTTTTGAACCACTGTTAAACCAGTTTCGTCTACGTTGAAAGTAAGTGAAGGTGGGTAATCATGAGCAGCAAACTCTTTTACATACAAATCAAAGCAAATCCCCGCTTGTTCCTTGCTGAATCCTGTGGCTCTGACAGTGGGTGTTCCTGTTGGTTGAAGCAACGACAGCCCTTTCATACGTTTGAACTAGTCTTTGCCCGCTGCTTCTTTGGCGATTGAAAATGGACTGGGGATTTTTATTCTGAACAGCTAACTGGAAAGCAACTCTCCTAACGTCGTCTCGAGTGCATCCGAATTATTTCCGTTCAATTAATAAGATATTCAACAAGCTTCTCTTCAAGAGCTGGAGGAATAGTTGGCTTACGGCCCAGTTTTGACTTGGTGGCTTGAAAAGGGTCCCAATTTGAGCAAACGTAATCGTATAGTGTAGAACGAGGCAAGTTATATTTTTTGCAGCTGCTAGATATCCCATTTCTTTGTTACATACCGCCTTGATTGCTTGTATCAGGTTTTCCGTGTCCTTTGACTTCATACCCGATCTTATTTGAATTTTGCTTGCAGACATCTTGCAGAAGCAGTTCATCAAGTTTATCAACCCTGTCCTCCTCCTTGCATTGAAAAGAGAAAATAATAGTGCAGAACTGCAAACAATGTGATATTCATGTAGATATCGTTGGATTCGCAAAGCGTTTACGGTCGTAATTTGTTCCAAATCAAGTGAGACCTCGTTTCCTGAAATTATTTAAACCGTCGTAAGGTGTTGAATTTCAAGCAGCAACTGCGACTCCTCAAAAGAAAGACCAATTGACAAGTGGCAGGTGATGTCGGATACTGTACGACATTACCGCTCTCTGTTATCCGACATTTACGACCACCTCGCGCCTAAAGTAGAATTGTTCTTAGACAAAAGCTACTGGGCCTATCAACATCAGCCACAGTGCATCTGACAGCGAAAATCATGCTCATTCGAACGTAGTATACTGAACTGCCATAAATTTAATAGTAACTGCACACTTAACGAAGGTGTGCTTGCCTGCAAAACTTCGATTTCTTGTAAACACACAAAAGTAGCTTTACACGTGACGCAATCCACTTTACCAATATGGCGATAGGTCACAACAGGTTTTCTGTGATAGAACTTAGTTCACATGCTTTTTGTAAGATTGCAGCACCAGTATCACCGAGACGGGGGTATGCGGAATTACCAGGCCTATCGGACAATCCCCTCCCTTCCTATACATCCCAGTTCGTATCAAGCTTCTCGTTGTGTATCTTTTCATCCTACATTTTCTCATTCGCGACTCTACTGCAATATGTAGCACCTCTGGAAGTGCAATATCATGTAGTTTTATGGAGATAAGGATTTATCGTCCTCTTCACAATTATCCATACTTGATAGCATAAGGTTGGCATGGAATGGTGCAATATGCGTCATATAAGAAAAGCAAGCAGGCAGACATTTTTTTGTTTGTTTTTGTTTTTAGCGAGAAATTCCAGTCCATGGTAAGGTCGCCATTTTGTTTCGGAAGATGCAACCAACCTACCATTCAGGCAACTGATCCTGAGGCGTTTCAGTCCATTTCTTCACATCTTACTGACTTACGAGGCAAAAGACGGTCAGAAAGCTTCTAAGTTTCTATTTTATTCCCTGTTGAAACCCTTGTCCAGTATGATGGATGAATATTTCTACCACTTGCCCATAGGAGTCAGATTACTGTTCCTTTCACTCCCTTTTCATTGTTGTCTTGTCATATTCTTGACCAACCGCCTCCAGTGTTGTGAAGCTTCTAAGGCCAATGTCAATGTGAAATTTCATCAAAATCTGTTCAGTCATAACATTACATGGCTGATTAAACCTGACAACCCCACCGTCATCACTATGTGGCTGCTATAGCTTACACATCCGTAGGCTGCATGTTGTGGGCGATTGTATTTAACGTGCCCAAACTTCTCTCAATGAGCATTAGATTGATCTCCAACTGCCAACTCTTGGCCCATGCATTCCTTCCATCTACCCCTACAGAAAATCAGGCGAGCTAATTTAAGAAAGTGACTGGTCAGCTGCTTGATGGCTGGCAGCAGCAACAATTCATTACCTTGTTTGAAAATTTGATTTAGTCTTCATGTTTCACTTCTACATGCTTACCTTAGTATTATAATAGACACATTTGTACTTTCTTAACATCAAGTAATGTTGCATTTTTTACTTTGGTGTTCTATTACCCCATAAAAAAGAAAAGGACCAGGTATAAGGGTGGAGTAGACTAGTATAAAAAAATAAAAGTTAAGATTTAAACTGAAATTATTGGATACTATCCTATATGCACCCCAAATTCGATACTTTATACCCACCCAACCCGAGTTTTACCATCATACTGTAGAACAGTACCCAGCAAACCTGCTAATTTTGATGCAACGGTTTTTTGTCAAACAAAATAAAACGGTTTTTGTCAGATTACAAAAATACTAGTCCAGTTCTTCCAGTATTTCACACAATGGTGAAACATGATTCTTTGCTTACAATCAGCAGCCCACAACCTATGGTTTACAGTTTGACCACTAAGTAATATAAGTTACCACCTTCCTTCTCAACCCTCTCACACCCCATCACACAGGCACGCTGTAGGCCACTTCACAGTTGGCCAATATAAGAACTGGCTACCGGTTGGTTAACATGTGGACCAAATGTTTACAATCTTGACAGCACACCCCGGTGTGACAACACTATGCACATACATAATTAAATAAAGCAAAAACACCATATTTTAAATATACATTCCTTTATTTGAATGATCACACAACATATATGAACAATATATATACATATATATGTAACATATTTATCTCCTTTCTTTCGTCGTCAGTTGGTTATGTTTCCACAACGACCAGTAACTTAACCTAGAACCAGTCTGAACCTTATCTACTAACCACTCACAATTTCACTGAAAAGCATCTTCATCAGGGGTGAAAAGTAACATTCTGTAGAAATACTGGATAGTCACTTTCGTAACTGTATTCCAAAACAAAGACTCAGTCAGCACTGGCTGATAAACTGAGGAGCAATGCTGTGTCATGCGAAGACGTGACAAGGCATCTCACCAGTGTGGTGAGGTTATGCCTTCAGACATCAGAAACACATGGCATTGACTGTGCCTTCCTGATCACACGCAGAAGAGCCTTCGAGACAACAAACTGCCTTCCATGGCATCAAGAATCTGAAACAATAAACATACAATTATCATCCCAAATTCAATAACAACAACAACAACACATTTCAAGGACAGTCATGTTCAAATTTTGTACTTTGGGCATGAACAGTTTCAACTCGAGATCGTATATTTCTGACCGACTGTCAGAACCAATCACTTTTATGTTCATGCCGTGCATTACTGAATAATAAATGATTATTATACACCAACATATGCACAAATAAGTACTGTAAATTTATATTAAAATTACTCCAACATGTTTCGGTGTTAATACACCATCTTCAGGGAGTTTACAAGTTGTGTTAGCTAAAGTTAAGATTTATTACATGATACATTGTACATTATCACTTAATAAATCATAACTTTAGCTAACACAACTGTAAACTCCCTGAAGATGCTGTATTAACACCGAAACATGTCAGAGTAATTTAATATAAACTTACAGTACTTGTTTGTGCATATGTTGGTATATAATAAACAATTTGTCAGAGCCAATATTACATACCCATGTTTAGAATGACAACCGCACCAATCAGTATTTCAGATTTCACCGACACGGCTTAATGTGTCATACTGATGGGACTTTAACTCTATTTATACATAAGTTGGAGCTGTTAGCCTCTGGTGCACAGTATTTTGTTACGAAACATTTACGCGTTTCAGAGATGGTGACGAAAAGTATGTATGCCACCCCTGCTGATGACTACTTGTTACCGAAACATGTAGCAAACTTCACATTATTGAATATATTGTTGTGTTTTGACTGAACGATTATTTGGGTTATACTGCAACACAAAGGGATGGCTATAAAAAAAAAATCTTTACCTGCCCGTCACAGCTAATTCCTTCACGCACATTTCTAAGCAACTTTAAAACACAGCTGTTTATTACTAAAACTCCATTTTAAGGCAACTATATCAATCAGTCTGAGCCAGGAACAGTGAACAGATCAATGTAACAGCATCTTCAGCATGAGATCTTTGACTCTCCTTACAGCAAGTGGGAGCTTTTAAATTCTATTTTCCCCTCTTAGTGAATAACATTACATTAATACTTGTTTCTATCTGGAACTGATAACAAAGACAAAACTTTATTGCAACTGTACTGCATTTACACTGTCAAACCAATTTAAAAACCTGTAACTTTTCGCATTTCCACATTCCCAAATAAATACATAAATTCTACGCACCTTGTTCCCAGGATAAAGGGTCGGTACAGCGTTCACAGTGCTGGCAACTTTATCACTGGCTGTGGAGATTCATCAAGTTTCTGGTGGCAAAATCCAACCAACTGTTGCTCCGATTTGGAGAGTATGGACTGGTCCGTGGCCCACGGCTGATGCACTATGACGCAGCTACTATCCAGGCGAGGGCTACTGTGCTTTCCTGTTATTATGTATCCCAACTTCTCTGCACTGTCCACCTGTAAAATCACAAGACAGTTAACATTAGAACACCTAATCAGATTCGAAAGATTCGAAGTGAAGTTGGAGACACTAGCACGGTATAAAATAGAAATTACCAAGCAACGACTTGGTTTGACTTGTACTGGAACTGCATGAAGCTGTATTAGCTGCTTATTCTGTAACGCATATCTTTATAATATGGTGGTCATTTCCGCAAGTTACTTGTCAAGAGTACTGGAAGTCAGAACATCTCTAGCACAGTAACCAGAGACCCTAAATGTGGGCCAACAGCAATTCCAGGAACCAGTTCGGTGTTTTTGTACTGTAACAGACCCTATAAACACTGGTCAGGGGCTTATTTAGGACTGGTATATCAGGCATACTAAGCAAAAAAAAACCCCAAACAGAACAGGAATTCTATGATGCACGTACAAAATATGATGGAGAGTGCATGAGGCGCAGAAACCAGACTGCCAGTACAAAAGATGCAGTGACACATTTACATTGTAACAGACCAACAGCTGAATTATTACACAAATATGTCTGCTGAGGTACACTTCACAAAAATGACCACTTGTTGAATCTCTGCTAGTACACTCACCAACACCACCACTACAATATTACAAATAAATATTCGATATAGGAGTAGAACCAATTCCTGAAACAAGTGTCATCTGACAGTGCTTCAGACAATGGGCCATGTCCAACATGAAGTTAAGTCTGGTAACCGTGAATAATAGACCTACATTTGAATACACGAAGACCGGTCATCATACTGTTCTTCCCAATTTGGTAGCACCCTACAGACTTCAGAAATTATTAAACTGTGGTTGCAAATAAAGTAAATGTCTCCCACACATCATCACGCGTGTTACAGAAATGTGTCAAGGCTCTTTGGAATAAATGAAAAAAATTCATGTTACAATAGTTAACCAAAAAAATGTGAAGAGTTGGTAATTTCATTTTTGTATTTCAGAATGATCCAAGCTTTAAAATGTGCTAACACACTGCATGATAAAGTCAATAAAACCCCACTTCTGAAACAGGAACATGTGGTGACCATGGTGTGAAGTTTTCCCACAAATTTACATGCAGCATTACTCAAACTATTTATACTGGATGCAAAATACGAGAATTATTTTCACATGTGTATATACACCAGTTTCTTTTTAGTTTTGAGAACTTTTTTCCAAAATAAAATGTACACTACATTTCAGTTAATAAATTCTGTATTCCAAGACAAGAAGCGCTTCAATGCAAGATACAAGTCTGTGGTTACCAATTTCGGCTACCTCGAGCCCAATTTCAAATAGAAAGCATTCTGATCTGTTGCTGTACTGTACAAGCAAAATGATGTATGGCACTTTTCCTTCTTGTTACACCGAAAATGAAATATGTACCTGAATTATGTGGATATCATTCTCATTGCAGAAGGCTTGCAGCAAGACACACTGTATATGAAGCGCTGCGTTGCCCTTGTTGCTCTGTGGCATGATGCAGAAAAGTGCTCTCTCAGGATCCACTTCCAGCAACTTGATTGCTGGGATAAGTCCACACGTAAGACGTTTCTCGGTTTGGGCTTTTCTCAAGACAGTGACGACCGCCTTGCATAGCGACTTCCTGTTCACGACGCAAAAAAAACACCCGTTGTTAACTTGCATCGCACTGAAGTCACTTAACCTCTGTACTCAAACGTGTATGGGATTATTGCATCACACATGCATCACGGTCCGGCGCACTACACCAGCACCTCACGCCACACAAAAGCATGTGACCCCATACCACTCGCCAGCACGACCTGATTTAACGCCGTCCTTTGCACCGGCATAACATTGCGCCATATTACGCCACACCGCAGGCGGAAGTATGGACAATATGAACGTTCAGTGGGGCATCAAGGTCGGTGACCTTACCTTGATATCGCGTTTTTTATACCCATATCATACGGCTTGCCTATTTAGCATCACGGGGCATTACCATTATGCAATCGAAAATACAACATTTATATACATATGTTATACACACTCTTGCACAACACAATTACACGTCTTTTAGGTTATTAGTTACGGCCCGATAACCACGCTAATATCAGACCTACATTATGTCAAGAACCTAGCGAAAAACCATACAAAACCTTATACGTTTCCGTGGGATAGAAATCGCGTTCCCATTACAAATACGTCATTAGCATGTTAAAATATGATGTAAAGCAAAATAAAAATAGTATGTTTTTAATACGGCGACCAGTCCATTTTCATCCACTTTACATGTTTTATGACGTTTTTATAATGAGAACGAGACTTCTATCCCACCTAACATAAAAGGTTTTCGTACAGTTTTTCACTAGGCTTTTTACATCATATAGACCTGATAATGACCTAATAAATGGGCCGAAAAGTAGTAACTTAAAAAAAGACGCGTGTTTGCTATGTTCAAGACTGTATATTAAAAACATATATATGTAATCACTATCAGCTGGTGGCGAATTTTTTAAGAATTGCAAATAACATTTCCCTTTACCTGTCACACGCCCAGGTTCAGTTACGTCGTGATTTAACACCATTACAATCTAGCGATAATGTCACGCACAGCACCTGCCAATTATATATTGCTGTCTAATGTTACATGCGTGATGCTATAAACCAAAGCTTCAAGTGTTTTCAGTAATTCACTTTTAAATACAGAACTTAATTTTTGTCTCATTTCATAACATACCTGTTCATGATCACTTCAGGGACGTCTTCCAGAGTCATCTTCTGAATCTGCGTGTTTGAAATATTACAGGGGTCTTGTTTTCCTCGAGTATGGTGCAAAACTTTCGGATTACTATGTAACGCTCACGGCAGTCACTACGTTTATCAAACACCTCACACAATATTCCACAACATTCAACGCTAACAATGTCCGTCATTCCCCGCGTAGCCCCTATATAAGCACTACCTCGCGCATGCGCTCTCATGGCTGGACTAGAATTCCCGCAGTTGGCACGTGACGATGAATTTCACAGAAACCAACGCAGCTTTCCCAGGCGCAATTCTGAGTACGTGGGATTTATTTTTTATTCTGCTTCGGTTAACGAGATACCGGCTTTATTTTATTCGTTGAATGCTCGAATTACACACGTCGCCTGCATCGTCTGTACATACACACATAAAATCGACATATTCGTATTTGTGAAATATTACATAATTATCCGTGCAGGTATGAGCAAGCACAAGCGGATACGGACACGCCACGTAGGACCGGCATGTTCTGTAGAGGAAGAGAAATTTGTTCCCGCTCGGAAGAACGTTGTCTTTTTCTAACCGAATTATTGAAATATGTCCAAACATTATGAATGAATGAACATCCGTATGTATGTATGTACGTATGTATGTACGTACTATGTATGTATAAACGAGGGGGTGCTGATAAGTCCTTAGCCCAACCAGGAAGGAAACAAACTACAGCGACCAAACTCCGGATTTATTCAACATACTCCCCACGAAGCTCAAATACACTTCTTAGCCAGCTGCTCTAACTTTTGCAAGCCACAAAAAAAAAAAGTTGTATGTCCAACCATTTCTCCGCGGCAGCAATGACCTCCGCGTCGGACGAAAAATGGTGACCTTTCAATTGTTTTTTCAGTCCAGGGAACAGGTGGCAGTCCGACGGGGCCAGATCCGGAGAATAGGAAGTCCAGGTAGGCCACTTTCTTCTGGGTTACAAGTGCCCGGTGAGTGGGGCATTGTCGTGCAAGAACAAGACCCCTTTGGTGACCTTCCCGAGGGGTTTTCCCTCAAAATGTCCTTCAATTACACCAGCAGAGATAAGTAACACTCCTCGTTGATTGTTTGGCCCTTTGGAAGATAATCGATTAAGACGATGCCGTCTTGATCCCAAGAAATCGAGGCGAGAACTTTCCCAGCGGATTTTTGCACCCGGAATTTGATCAATAATCTCCGGGTTGGTCACTGTTTTGGGTCGTCCAGGACGAGGCGCATCATAGGTGGCAAAATCACCACGTTTAAACCGGGCCACACAGTTTTTTACGGTGGCATACGATGGTGCATTTTCCCCTAAGGTTTCTATCAGAATGGCGTGAATTTCATTCGGCGCCTTGCCTTGCAGGGGAAAAAAGAACTTGATGACAGCTCGCGTCTCCATGTTGTTGAAATCGCGCGCGTCGCCTGACATGCTTCCTTTTAGCCTCTGTAGCAAGAAAAGGGTTGCAATTCGGCACATGAACAGACCCCTCTTTCCAACGACATTATCGATTCCGTCCTACGACATCGGGAAGTAGGTCGGGCTAAGGACTTATCAGCACCCCTCCTATGGACGGATGTGGGAAGCAAGGAATGCATATAGAATTTCTGAATGGAAGAGTCCTCGAAACCGTCCACTTGACTCTCGATAAACAAACGGGTACCTCAAAAGAAATAAATCTTAAAAGATAATTTCTAAATGGGATACACAGTTCTGAGCATTCCAAATCGTAAGTGGAATTCATTTAATGTCTTTCAGATGGCAACAAAATTCGTTTTCAGTTATACGTCACGCCAATTCGTTCCTGCAGCTTGGCAACAACAGCTGTACGTGGCACGGTGCCGAGTGCCGAAGTACATGTAGCCATCTTAGCGCGCTGGTAATTCTTTGAAGATTAAACTACCAAGAATATGAGCCTAGAATCCTGCCGTCGGCTTCTGACTGTTCAGATCCGAGTTCCAACCCACGTTAGCTCGTGAGTGGTTCGCGACGAAGGGTAGAAAGATTTTAATAACTGTCCAACAAGATGCGACTTATTCAGTTTATTACATTTCTGTAGGCAGCTCTACATGTTTCGGGTGTTGACACCCATCATCAGGAGCTCATACAACTGTTATTACAGCTTCTGGTATTGATTAACTGCTATGAGTAAAATACGCTGCTATTAATAGTAATTATACAGAGTGGGCCAAAAGTAGACATACAGAGGTTGGATGCTATACTATATACTGTATACCTACTTTTGGCCCACTCTGTATAATTAGTATTAATAGCAGCGTATTTTACTCGTTGCAATTAATCAATACCAGAAGCTGTAATTACAATTGTACCAGCTCCTGCTGATGAGTGTCAACACCCGAAACATGTAGAGCTGCCTACAGAAATGTAATAAACTAAATAAGTCGCATCTTGTTGGTCAGTTATTAAATTCGATTCACGATGCACGGACCCATGTATATAAAATTCATTGGTAGAAAGAGTCTCACAGAGAGTTTCCAAGAGTTTTAATTAACTTGTCTCGGGAGTACCATCACTGATCATCACTTGGGAGGGGCTTGTCTTACCGACTGGTGAGAGGCGAGGAAGCTAAGGATAATCCGGGTAGAGAACGGTCGATGCATATAGCAGGCAGCTTTTGTTGTGGATAAACACTACGAAAAAAATGTTGGAGGTTTTCATGCTAACCTCTTCAAATACGAACCGAAGGCTGATAAGTCCTTAGCCCAACCAGGAAGGAAACAAGCTCGGAAGCGTGTTAGAGACGCGCGCGATTTCAACAACATCGAGACTCGAGCTGTCAGGTTTCTTTCTGCAAGGCAAGACGCCGAAGGAAATTGACGTCTTTCTGACAGAAGAAACATTAGCTTGTTTCCTTCCTGGTCGGGCTAAGGACTTATCAGCAGGGCTAAGAAAATTATACAGACGGATCCCATAACGACGAATAAGCATATCGTCCTAAAGGAACGGGAACTATCGAAAAATTGAGAAAGAGATGGTATGAACAAATTTTGTACTCTGAAGAGGTTACAAGCATCGTGCGTGAATGTTTATGATGATTTTATTACTTTTATTATATTTACCGACGGCGTCAGATGGTAGGACGATGAGTTGGGAAGCATGTGGAAAGAACCGGTCCTGACCTACTTCAAGCAATTATTTCTGAATTCGTATGAAGGGAATGAGAAAAACGAAGAACGCCCTCAATCAGAACAGTCGATGTCGGCCGCTAGCGGACCGTGCGACATACCGAAATACAGACTGCAAGCTTCACCGCCTCAGACATCTTGCTCGGTCCCATGCGACGATGCCGAAAGGCCGCGTGCCAACCAGTCACGGAGAAGTCACCTGTTACTGCACCTGGGACCTACCAGTGATTTAAATCTGTGTCTTAAACTGGGGCCTCACCTGTTAGCCTGAATTTAAAAACATGAGCAACGATGATATATAAGATGTGGAACAGACAGCGGGTGCTCTCCATCCTGCGAAGTGAGGCTGCAGAAGCAGCTGAGCATCGAGCATGTAATGTACTATAGCACAACCTCATTTCAGCACTTCTCTGCAAGAATGAGCGACCGACGAAAGGTGTCGTGAAGTAGAGGGTAAAGGTTGCGACAGCCCATCACTTGTGGGGTTCGTGGCTGGCATATATGTGTGTGTGTGTGTGTCTGTGCGTGTGTATGTATGTATGTATGTATGTACGTATGTGTACACGGTACACATGTATATTAACCTTTTGGCGCCGGGATTATTTTTTTTTAAATTTAGCACAACCTGTATATAAAATGTGAATAATACAGGAACCAAATATGTTAGAATTATGAAACAAACTGCATTTTGAAGAAAAAAAAAAACGGAGAGTACACACCATGTTTAAAATATTCAGTACCTATATTTGTTGAATAAATAAATAAAGTGCAAATTTAGAGGTTAGCGGTGCGGTACGTCAACTATAGTTGACGTTAGGCGTCTAAAGGTTAATCCACATTTCTATCTTTGTACGACATACGAGTGAGTACAGACATACACACTGTAATTACAACAAATTTATAGACCTACTGTGTTTCCTCCTGACCTGGTCAAAAGCGATAATAAATATTACGAGATTAAATACAACCAGTCTTCATACACTGCAGCCATTCAAGTGATTACGTGGATATTGGAACGGAGTGTTTCACTGGAAGATTACTCTCTTCTTGGAAATGTAGCAGCGTCGGTTTCCAGGTACGTACATAAATATCGGAGAAACCTCTTGCATCCAACTACCTTGAAGATCGAGCCAGCTGGTGTCTCCGAGCCTTGGGTTCATATGAACCAAACAAAACGGCGTCAGTGTTCAGTCGACCGTAGTGTTCATTATCACAAGCGTGAGACCCTTACATCGCAAGATATCATATAAGCCTTTGTGTAAAACTGCGGGTACAGATTGCACTGGGCATTTACGCCTCAGAATTAAATTCACCAGACAGTTATTCTGCAGCCTCCTGCCAGCAAAAACATTTCGCAGAACTCCAAGAAATAGTTTCGGAATTTAATTCGGTTTCGATACAAACGACTTTCTGTTCTTGGTGCATGTCTGAAACACTAGTAGAGACAATTAAACACTTTGTTATCCAACTAATGCACAATATACAATATGTAGATACAATTAAAATTATAAAATATTTAAAAGTGTTCCAACATGTTTCGGATCACAGAGGATCCTTCATCAGGGAGCCTTGTACAGTGCTTGGCTAAAAATTACAAGAATGATTCTATCGTGTCCGTTGACATGGACAAGGTCGATGTTATGGCAGCATATTCAGACCCGTTGTGCGTGTGTGTAGTTCACTGTATATGAAGACACTACATTCCGCTAGGCAGTGCCTTCATATACAGTGAACTACACACACGCACAACGGAGTAAGTCCTATGTTATACTTTATTATATCTGTTTTTTTTATTTCATGTTGTTTTGGCTGTTAATTTGTCTCTAAAACAGACCGCCCTTGTTTTATCTAATTACAGTCACAATACGCTGCCATAACATCGACCTTGTCCATGTCAACGGACACGATAGAATCATTCTTGTAATTTTTAGCTAAGCACTGTAGAAGGCCCCCTGATGATGGATCCTCTGTGATCCGAAACATGTTGGAGCACTTTTAAATATTCTATACTTTTAATTGTATCTACATATTACATACTGTGCATTGGTTGGATAATAAAGTATTTAATTATCATTGATATACGGTACAAACATGAAAACTAGTAGAGACAATTTGGAATTTGTGCCACTATGGAACTGAATGCCCTAGACTTCTGGTTTTATAGTTTCTGTTCCAAATCTCAGCCGCCTTAACAACCATCCAGTCCACACCAGTAGACCCCACTTCCTTTATGGTTTATTTTATTAACACCCTCTCCACTATGCCGAGGTTACCCAAGAGGTCTTTCACTTTCAGTTTTTAACAACTTGAATTCTCTGTTTCTCATCCTTCTAATGCGTGCTACATGTACAGTCCATCTCATCCACAGCTGTTACATCATTTTAACACCTCGTGAAAAGGACATTTTATGAAGCTTCTCACTATCCAGCTTCCTAATGTGCTCCCCCGTCAGGCCCACTGTTCTCAGCACCCCGTTCTCACAGTAGCCTACCTCTCCCGCTGTGACGCATCTCACACCAATCCGTGTTCCGGATTCTACAGTTTACGAACGGAAACGGGGGTTGTTTACGTGGTTTTTCAGCTTATACTGGGGTGAGCCACTACGGCATTATTAGCTCTACTGTCCTTACGAAGTGCCAATTACAATGGTTGCACAGGTCACAGCATGAAGTTTGTCTAGCGCTTGGTCATGGATTTCTAGCGTTCAAATCACTCGCGGGGGGGGGGGGGGGGGG
>Ga0123354_10007668_pt1 | contig 16295 bp, 7 predicted proteins | sample TergutLab28metaG_2_FD_97872 | JGI IMG/M metagenome (GOLD analysis project Ga0123354, IMG submission 97872) | Labiotermes labralis P4 segment gut microbial communities from Petit-Saut dam, French Guiana - Lab288 P4 | ecosystem: Host-associated > Arthropoda: Insects > Digestive system > Gut ...
GTATGGGTGAGGAGAGGGGGGTGTATAGGGTCTTGGTGGGGAAGCCGGAGGGAAAGAGACCACTGGGGAGACCTAGGCGTAGATGGGTGGATAATATTAGGATGGATCTTCGGGAGGTGGGATGTGGGTATATGGACTGGATTGGGCGGGCCCAGGATACAGATAGGTGGCGGACGTTTGTGAGTGCGGTAATGAACCTTCGGGTTCCATGAAATGCGGGGAATTTCTTGACTAGCTGCAAACCAATTAGCTTCTCAAGAAGGACTCTGCACCATGCAGTAAGTAAGTAAGTAAGTACGTAAGTATTATACAAAGGCAACAGCACTGCACCTGCATATTGCGGAGAATGCCTGAGACTAGTTACAAATGTATGACAGGATACACAGGTTCACATACATGGTAGAACAATCCTAGTTTATGCTCACACAAATCTCACTATCTAAGAATACCTGCCATTTTTCAAAACAAGTGACGCTATTTATTTCGTTCTTTCACCTTTCAAATAAATAATGTACTGGCAATGCAAGGTACAGATGTGGAAGCGCTGTATAAGCCCTGTGCCAAATGCCATGTCTCACACTACAGATGAGAATGAATTGTTCGCTCTTTGCTATACATATCGTGCCAGTTTCAAAGCCAGGTCCAACATAGCACATAGCATTTAAATCAAAGACGCAGTTCCCAATTTGTGACGCCTCGGCGAACTTTGAAAATTTTTAATGAGCGTCCTGTCAAACGCAGAAACACCCCTCTCCTCCTCCTTTCCATTCTCCTGCTTTCTATTCAATTTCTCCCTTCTGTAAAATTCTCTCTCTCTCTCTCTCAGACTCTCGCGCCCTACATTATCTTCTCTTTCCTCGATATACCTGTTTCTTCCTTGTCTACTTGCAGCTCGTTTTCTAGATTTTCCTGTAATTTACTTTTCATACCACATCCTTTCAACTGTTACGTTCAGAATGTAAAAGTGGCTCTATGGATATACAGCACATCGGATGTTTTAGGAGGAATCTGCCATGCTTCGAAGAAACGTTCCTTGGGTTCATTTACGGAGATGTAATATAACAAACCTCTATCTGACTTGAACATTTACGGAATGACACGGAATTTTTTTTCTCCCGGTTCCACGTACTATAGCTACTTAACATGACGTGCTACCCGTACGCTGTGCAGCTCCGTCCTTGAGTGGATAGACACGCCAAGCCATGCGGAAGTGAGCGTGCCGTGTAAAGTGCTTGGGGGACAATTTTTATGAAATTAGTGCGTTTTTTTAATGAATGTTTTAATGCCACTCGGATATTACTTAGTTGTTAAGTGCAGGTATTAGCATTACAGGAACTACGAATTTATCATCTTTTTAATACGTAATGGATAATAAATAAACGTTTAAAGAGGTCTCATTCTTTAAAACTAAAGTCGGCATCACCTCCGTAACCGTTCAACATAGTTATATTTGGTTATATCGACGAGAATTAACCTAAGGAACATTCTCCCCAAGTATGGTAGATTAATCCTGGAACATCCTGTATAAAAGGCAGTAATGTACTGCGATATAGTATAGTATACCGTACATTCGTGAAAATTTTGTTTATATGGAGCCAACAGATAGGTCTATCCAGACCTGCATTTTATTTTTTAACGTGTTTGCTGCTCATATTATGTGAACCTCAGTAGCAGCATCGGTACCACAGTACGGACCTTTAATTCTTCACATCCTGCTGGCCTTGGTTCACCGTAGGTCTTCAATAAATGTAAGGCTAGTTTAAATTTAACAAGACAGGCAATTTACATATAAACGTAACATTGAGGCATATTCTGAGTGTGTGTCTGTAGTCTTGGTCATCCAGCATGCAAAGCGCATGCACCGTATTACATTGTCATATGTGACCTTTTTAAAGTGCAATTATACAAACTGTTCATGAAAATCATGAAAAATTCTAAGGACACACGTGTGTGTGTGTTAACAACAGAAGAATATCAGTAAAATTTGGAGGCGACATGTAAACTTTCGTAAAAAGATGTGGATCCCTGTGTTATGGTCTGTTTTATTTTGGAGAAAGAAGAATAAGTGACTGTGGAGATCCTGCTACTGCGCTCGAAGGCAACCAAATGCCAAACCTTTCCGAAAATTATTATTACTGTTATTATTATTATTACAATTCTATTTTAACAAATTAAAAATTTTAGATAATATAATTACGACAAATATGACACACAGAAATGTTTTGCTTTGATGTAAGTAATATAATAATGAATTGGGACTCACTGGCAAGGAAGTCTGCATGTGACCGGCTTGAATCTCAGTCCAATCAGCCATATTCATAAAACCTAGTATATGCGATTCCCGTTTCTTTCCGCGTCCCTTCTAAGTTATCGTTCAGAGTTATCGAATTAAATTCACTTGTCACTAAGTTCAGCGTCGTAGATGACCGAAGATGAAAGGAAGGAATAATATCAGTTAGCAATAAATCTGACACAAACAATATTACGTCAACCAGGAGACTGCAGGAACCGGATTTGTGAAAAGCGTCGTATATTGTTCACATTACAGCGGATTAAGGTTTTAGAATATTAAAAAAGTGACGGAGTTTGTGAAGAACTGTCGTCATTATTCATCTAGAAAATTGTGAAAGGTTTGGAGTAATGTAACTAGAAAGCAATATTTGAAGAACGGCCTTTAGTGTTCATCTTGAAGATTTATGAAAACTGTCTGCATTATTTACCTTGAATACCTCATGAAGGCTGTGATGTATTTAGAATTTTGTAACTTTAGCAGACTTCATGAAGAACTTCCTTAATTTTTTATCTTCAAGGCCACGGAACGTTTAGAATATCACAGCTCGGAGAAAACTTATGAAGAACATCCTTCATTATTTATTTAGATGGTAAATGTTTACAATACAAAGACTCGGATAACATTTATGAAGAAATCATTTATTATTAATTTCAGAATTATGATGCATTTAGAATATTATAAGTCGGGTAGAATTTGTAAAATTCTATCGCTATTCATCCCGAAGATTGTACGAAGACTGTGATATATTTATGTTATTACAACTCGCATGGAACTTATGAAGAACTGCCTTCATTATTTATCTTCAAGATGGTAAGGTGCCAACAATGTTAACATGCGTACAGAATTTATGAAGACATTTATTCATTTTCATTCTAAAAATTGCGAATTCTTTTACAACTCCATTATGCGTAGAGATTTTTTTTGAAAAACTATTATCATCATTCACCTTCAAGGTCGTGAAATGTTTAAAATGTTGTAACTCGGATAGAATGTTGATAAACTGCCTTCAGAATTCGTCTTCAAAAGTGAGTGAAGACAGGGCTTTAATTGGAGTATTATAACTCGAAGGAAAAAAAAACACAAGCCTGGCTGCATGTTTCGTGATAGAGAAGGGTCTAGTGTGATTTCATGGGCTAGAGAAAGTTTTTAAATTTAATTTTATTAGTTGAATACAATCAAAATTATTCTTTGATACCAGCAGGAGGTGTACAGAGTTTTAGTGTACGTAGTTTTAGTTGACAGGATAATCAGCGGGCAGTGTATAATGAAGGACAATTTTTACCGCATATGACTTGGGAGGATCGATAAACATTACGGAACGTCTCAGTAAGGGTGTCGTTTCTGGAAGGAAAACTGAACCAAGAACCGCTAACTATGAAGATTTCTACCTATTCCACTAACTTTTTCGGTACCGAATATTCGTAAAATTGTTGTTTTATAACAGAGAGATGTAATTGAAGCAAGCGTGGATGGTGCATCATATCGATTAGTAAAGTTACCGGCGTTTTTAAGGTGCCATCGTCTTTTGGAACGTTGTAACTACTATCATTCAAAGGCGCAACATCTCAGAATACTTGAATTTTAAACACCTCCGCTATGATGAACTCAAACCTCGCAAAGGGGGTTATGTTTGTTGGTACTGTACAGTGTGAGGCATGCTCCACACTGGGCAATAGCGACCTCGCTGCAGCTGATAGTACAGACATTTGAAACCTACTGTTCGAAAGAAAAGAGAGTGATGTGTTATCACCTAATATTCAGAGTAATATTGTTCATTCTTTATGTACTAAATAGTACATTCTAATTGGCTAAAGTTCAAGCTTAAGCCTTAGTCTCCCCCTATTAGCTGTAATGAATTAATACGGGTCTAAAACTTTGAGATAAAGTTATAAAGGTAGAGGCTGTACGGTTATAGCAGCATTTCTTCCAAAAAGTCCCTATAATTTTGCATGACATCCTTCAGTGTGAGTCTCACAAACATTACGGCCCTCCTACCTCACACACACACTCGCAACCTCAACGTAAGCAGACGAATACTGGCCCTGCACCACTCCGATTTCAGCAAAGCACTGATCTATGCGCTCACGAATTCGGGCACTCTCCAGACTTGTAACATAAACGCACGCTTCCTAAACTTACTTCCTTCCGAAAATGGAGGATTTGTGAACACAGTCCTCTTATGCGTGCCAAGCAGACTTATAAAGAAGGTGGAGTTATTGCTCCATTATTACTCGAATGCGGCTCTGCAAGAGGCTGGGTGGTCACAGCTAAGCCCCTGTCGCTGTACCTCCAGAAAAGAAACGCGACACCATTATACAGGAGGCTAATATGGAGCTATAACCATGTAGTAAATTGAAAAATCGTCAAGCGAAAACAACAGTCTAAAAATTCCGAATCTGCAATGTCAATATTTGATGGTGAAGTGCTCTTTATAATTATAGTCTCCTACTGCAATTAAGCAACAACGAACTGTGGGCAGCGAATATAGGGAAGAGAAGAGATCATTTTTTTTAAATATTAGAAGAAGCTGCTTTGCTATTACTCCTATCTTTTATATAACTGCACACTAGATCCTTATTTAGTGGAATCACATTACGTCGCTTCCTTTTAGGAATATAATTACTCAATTTATCATTCTTCTATTATTGTTCACCCTGTTTAAACACTTTACCATCTTGCAGACATTTTTTGTTTGTATTGAGTTCAATGAAATTATGAAACATTATTTTGTTAAACAGCCAGTGCCTGCCTATGCCCAACTCCACTTTAAATTATTCTTTCTTCAGTCTGTCATGAATGTCTTTCGTCGACAATACCCCTCCCATTTCATATACGTGAATGGGTACTGGGGATTCTTCCCCGGGGATAAAGCGGCCATGGAACAATGTTGACTACACCACCATCTAGCGCAGATTTTACGAAGTACGTTAATATCCATAGCCACTGGACTAAAAAAGAAATGTTTAAACTGGAACGGCCTGCATTTGATATTTATTTTTAAATTAACTCATTAACTTACTTATTAATTAACTCTTTTTTTCTGGGGAGAGCGAATCTGGAAGTGACAGTGACATTCCAATTACAATAAAAGAGCTTAAGAATTCAGCCTGTCTATTTTTTTTTTTTGCAAAACCATAAAATCAACAAATTCTCTGTCGTAGGAATTTCAATTGATTATTTAAGAATAAAATTCTTTTGGAAATATTGACTTTGAAAATCAATACCAGCACTCTTTCCCGAAAGCACGGCACCAACTATCCAGTGACGCGTCGTCACATCCCAGATGAAAGGAGAACTCAAATTTAATCCAGCTTTGGGTGTAGCATGCCAGAAATGTGTCCCATTGGTCATGGAACAATAATCGAGTTAGTTTACTACTAGTAGTTGTATATTGTTACAGGTTATGATGACAATGGCAATGACGATAAAGATAATGACAAGCAAACTATCTGGAGAACACTCTCCGCCTTAATATTTTGGACACAAATTAATAGTTTCTTATTGTCCTCATATTTGTAAAGGCCAACAATTATTTCATACCATGTTTATAGGTTTGTCAATGGCAAGTCTCCACACCAATTTTCAGTTGTAGCCATCAAATCAAAAACTAAGCAGAGGTTTCATGCACATACTCGTCTGTTGTTGACTGGTACTTACGTCAAGACATTAACTAAAAATCTGCCCCTTTATATTTAAAAAATCTAATATAATCTAATATAATTCTAATTACTTAGTTAGGTCGCTATGCCAGAGTTGTAGATCACTTAGCCGCATAGAACATTTGCCCAGGGGCACCACTAGGAGGTGGATCTACTTCCACCACAACAAATTTGAGAGAGCTGTTATCTTCTGACTCAAAGACTGCAATACTATTTGCGGCATGAACAGAAACTAAGATATCAACAGAAGCCAGAGACTGCCAGGACCTAATACGACAACTTAAGGGAAAACACAAACAGATCGCACTGCAGTGGATACCGGGACACTGCCAAATTACAGGAAACGAACAAGCCGATGTACTGGCCAAAAGAGCGTCGAAATTACACAAACATATATCAGAGAAACACCCTACTACTCTATTAAACTACATTTAAAGGAGGAATTCCGAAGCGTATACAGACACGAATTAGAGACAAGACTATCCCATAAACCGTGAACGCAAGAAATATCCAAGGTAACAGACTGGCCTAGAAGAAGGGCAGTTGCAGAGTTCCGACTGTGTGTTCGGCATGATTGCTTGGGTGCGCATCTCCACCGCATTGAAACCCGCCCTGACCCCTACTGCACGCTATGCAGCCTCCACGACCCCATGGATAGAAACCATCCAGGACAATGTACCGCATTATCTAATGAGACGGAATGTGAGCGATACTGCGAGGCCGGGACAAAAATGATGGAAAATTGACTTTGTTATTTTATTGTCACTATTTTTTGTGACTGCCCCTTAGCATTGTGACTTTATATTTACCCTGAATGTTTGCTTTTTTTACGTTTTTTGTTTTTTTAAAGTGTAATACTTTTTTCTTCTTTTTTTTAGGTTTTACTCTTATTGGTCGCATAGGGCAATGATAAACAGTCAATGTGCCTGCCATTAGGAAAATAAAATAAATAATATTTAAAAAATGCATTACAACAAATCACATTAGGATCTCACAGGACAAACCCAAATGTAAAGTTAGTGTCACTACAACCTCAAGTTCGTCTGTCTTCTTTATGTTGTTAGAGCGAAGAGTAAAGAGTTACAAAGTATGAGATTTGGGTTACTTTCAATGGTAAAAATTTTATGTCAAATTTTGTAGAAAATTTTCATATTGCTTCAGATCCTTTATGACGACTATCTACGTCACTATTCAAGCTTACTTCAATATTTTTACGGTGACCAGAAGGTGAGAGCTCCTGTTTAACTTTTATATTGGGCTTACAACAAGTGTAGGGAAGTGCAAGGGATAACTGCTGGTGTTGTAACCGGTAACGTAAGCGTGTTCTTCCTCAAAAACATTGCTTTTGTATTGCAGTTGTCCTTTTCCAAACACAGCAATATTTAATCCCTTACATCTTTTGCCATGAAACTGCAAATAGCGTGAAACACATTTCTGACGGCGCTCAAGTCACGATATGATTAAGGGGCGGAACTCTTCCAGAATGAAGCTTTAATTTGTCTGTTTGTGGTTCCGAGCATTTGACATACAGATGTTGAGTAAATTAACTAATTGTTTACTAACTTGCCTTTCTCCTGCCTTCCTTGAAGAGACAGTCAAGCTATTGTCCCCGACTTCATTAGCAGTAACAAGCCAGCGTACGTAAAATGTCATGTTGTTATCACCGCCAAAGGCTGCGCAGAATTTGCCATAACGTGTTTTATTGTCTCGGGAGTAAACCAGTAGCAAAATCATCATGAATCGGAGTTCATATTAGTCTTTGTAGTAAACAGTTATTTATAGCAGAATGATGGTGATGATGATGATATTGGATGGCGTTTTTATGGTGATGTATCAGTCATGAATATTGTATGCTGAAAGCAATAAAAGAAGGGGTAAATTGCAACAAACTGGGGAGAAATATATTTGAAGTAAAGTAAAGTAAAGTGAAGTAAAGTAAAGTAAAGTACAGTGCCTTTTAACTGTCCTGCACACGCCATGAAAGTTCAGGAGACAGAGGTGTGTGCATTCACTCGTTAACAACATTGTATGTCGGGACAAATTAAGCAACAGGGGGCAAAAATTCATAATCTTCGACTTCCATGGAATGCTTAAAAACTATGTGAGGGGCAAAATAAAGTTCCCAGGGTAATGACAATATATAAAACTGTTGACATTTGCGGTGGATTTGTTTTTGGGACAGGCAAAGAAACATAGCGGTTCTGAGAATTACTTGGTACAAAAACTCTGATAGTGGTTTTCTTCATTATTTTTAATGACAATTCAATTTATTAACTGAATTGATAACGAAGCAAAGAAGTAAAAGCAAATAATGTGTAAAATAATAAAAAACGTAATATTTCACGTGAAATGATTTTTATGTAATCTTACACGACACTAATTTTTTTTCGTGCATGCAATTTGAAATCCATTACTTACACAGAACTTTATTAATAATACTATTATTATCATTATTACTATTATTAGTGTTATTATTATATTAAAAACTTAACTGATTACACGTGCTAATATGGAAGTTATTAACGATTACATAAAGCAGAGTCCTACACTTTTAGAATTTGTTTATACGTTTTGACAGGTGATCTATAATTTCGAGTGCCCAAAGCCGATTTTAATAAAACATTAGTACAGTGTAGACGAATAACCAAGCTTTCACATTATGTATATTATGTTTATACACACACACATGTATATATATATATATATATATATATAGATGGATGGATGGATAGATAGATATATAGATAGATAGATAGATAGATAGATAGATAGATAGATAGATAGATAGATACTACTTGCACATTTACGTCACGAAAATGAAACAGATATTCTATAAACAGTAATTGCTTTATTTTCAGTTTTAAATCACTTTTTATTCTCAGTTTGTTAATATAATCATAATTATTAATTTACACCTCGCTATGGGATTGAAGAAAATTCTCCGAGTACATTAAGAGAAATTCGTTACAATACACCTCGTGTTTGTAATTAATTTTGAAAAGACTGATTGGTGCAAAATGAAACCAATAGTGTTTTGCTCACAGAAAGAATGGTTGGAGCAAGAAAACAATTTGCACATTAATGTTACTGCCAAAACATATCAAACAGATCACGAAATGCCTTGTACTTCAGGTGCACGTGGTCGTCGGAAACTATCCAAGCCATCCACAACAGAGCATCAGAGATTTACTGGTGCTTGCATATCACTATCGAAAAAGTACAACTGGACAAAGGTCGTTGTTCTTGATTCAACAGGTAGCAATGTACGGACACGACGACATGTTGTTACTTGAACAAAAAACGTGTACACGCCTTCTCGAGCTTTGGCCACTTGCTCGTCAATCCGGGCATTTTCGGCAAACGATGCACCAATGGACTTAAATGAAAAGATGCTGTTGTAGGATCTGACTTTGACTAACAACAATCCGTCTTTCAACAACTCTTTAAAGTCTTGAGGAGTATCATGCACCTGTGCAAGCACAACATTTCCACTACATCAACTATTTGCTGTTTCATCTTTCAATTTAACAGCTTGGCAAAACTGGCATATTTCTTCCATTGGAGGTAGTTGATGATGGTGGATTTGTGTGTGAAAGATTTGAAGCTCGCCAATCGTTGTACTCACAAATCGCAGTTCACACCGCATTTTTGGTGCTCTTTGGTGTGCCGCATTAATTCTCGAGCTTGGATGCTTTCTTCCGGCGTCATTTCGGCTCTCCACTCTATACGACGCCGCCTGTTTTGCTCTGGATTATCCGCGCTTCTTCTGTGTTTAATTCTCGAAGGGGCTGAACGTCATCTCCAGCTGATCGGCGTAGCTCCGCGTTGAAGCGAGACATAGCTTTGCGTTTATTAGATTTTCTTTTTGCAGGCTCTGCTTCGGTTTCTTCGTCAGGTGTCAGATACTTTTCTACAACATCAGCCACAATACGTGTTTTCTTGGGCCTTCAATTGTCAAGATCTTTGTATGTAGTGTCCCTTACACAGGAATCAGAACGATTCTTATAGTTGCTGTTGCAGGACATGGAAACTTACAATATTATCACAGTAAAATACTATCATATTGATATTTAGTTGGGTTGGAATCGGAGCATTTATTATATTTGCTGCAGCGGTATTTTAATCTGAACATTAATTACAGTTGCTCTTGCAGGTCATGAAAACATACAGTATTATAACATTGAATGTTGTGGTGTTATATTATGCGCAGTTTATTAGAATCAGGGCATTTATTATAGTTATCCTTGCAGGGCTTGGAAACTTATAGTAATATCATGTTGAAAGGTTGTGCTGTTACGCTATGTGCAGTTTATTAGAATTAGGGCATTTATTTAAGTTGCTTCTGCAGACTATGGAAACTTAACAGTATTTTCACACCGAAATGTTCGGCAGTTTTATTACCTTCGATCACACTCGATTCCATCGACAGATCAAGTAGCATAACAGCATAACAGCGCAGTATTTTCACATCCAAAGTTTGTGTTTGAACTCAAACGTTCTCATAAGTCTATGTTTTTGCGTCCCCTACCATATCATGGCAGTGAAAGGAACTTCAACGTTATCATAATTCTGTTTATTTTTGTCTCCTTCCATCTGGTGGCAGTCCCTGAAACTACAAGATGGGAGTGTGACCGGACAGACATACTGAAGTATGCTGTATATAAACATAAAAAAACTGTATGTAAGGTTTATGTACATATGGCAGGGCTTTTTATGCAATGTATCCTCCGGTCGGAAGGACAACATAAACCAAGAAAGAAAAAGGTCTTCATCCATGTCTCAAATTCGATTCAAAGTACCCCAATATCAGAATTGTAGATGTAAGCCAACAGGTTAAATTTAGCAATCTGTAACGTTATATATGAAAAACGTATATGGAATTTATACCAAAGGAAATTAATTGAAAGAGACACCGACCAGCCACTAGACCACTCCGCAGTAATGGTTGAATCAATGAAAGGAAAGAAGATTACGGTGTTCTGCGACGTGACACCGTTTAGTCTGGTAAAAATACTTCGACTTTCGGAGGAAAATGCTCTCTACATCTTCAGGGACGTAGAATAAGTCACGCGGGAAAGTAGTGTAGGATATAGGGACAGATAACAACCACAGGTCTTGGACAAACAAGCAGAAGATGCGGTTCACCAAATTTGGTGCCTTGAAGATGGAGGTGTTAGGTTCCTCTTAAATTTCTGCACATTTTTTCAGACTTCGTGGCGACACATATGAATCTTCAGAATATCCGCCGTCAAAACTCCTTATCTCGCATCTGAAGGAAAGTTCTTATTACTTTTGGGGGGAGGGGGGAGTGAGGGAATTCTTACCTTCATATTTCTAGTTGATCAGTGCATAGCAATTATTAACGTAAGTCTGCAAACGTCTTTAACGCTATTCATTAATTTCAGAGGGATTCAACATTTCAGAATATGGCTGATCCGACAAATACTATATGCGTAACTATCCTACAATGGCACAGTGATGTCAGCACACAGTGACTGGATTACGGCCTGCCCATTATGCGCCAGACTGACTTAGTATTGAGCTGGTCTGTATTTGTGACAATGCTGAAGCCAGAGTAGGATTACCGACCTGAGCGCCACAAAAAGGAAGTTTGCAAAAGTGAAATGGACTTGAATGAGCAAATGGTATATGGCTTCTTTTCCATTATCTGAACGATTCTCTGGTGGCCATATTAAATTCATCCGCGTAGGTAATGATATATTATAGCCTACTTTATTCAGGAAACCGACATACAAAACAACATAACGTTATCTCATCGACTGACCGTGCATTTGGGGTAGTTCATACGCTTTTTTTGGTCTCTTAGCAAATGTCAGAAGAGTAGTTAGACGACAATACGGTCCCTTCTTGCATCACCTTCGACACTACACAACAAGTAGAATTGGTGGCGGTGGTAGTAATAGTTGTTTATTACTACTTAATTAAACAGTAGGCTAAAAAAATATAACCCACCAGTAGGCCTAGTCGCTTTATGTTTATGGAGTTTCAGCTGAAGTCACGAAATCCAATCCCAGTTCCGAACAAAATCAGATAACTTCACTGACATTTAATGATTTTCGCAAATTCCTGAAAAAAAAAATTTTTTTGCATGAACCTCGATTTTATAACATCATATGAGAAAAACGAAATGTTTCAAGTAATAGCCGGAGACGCTAGAAGGATATCCAAACGCTGAAACAAGTTGGCTTGATGAATATTATTTTGTCATTTGAATAGGAGGCTGTTGGTAGATGCCCTCGTGATTCGTGTAGTGTGTGTCAAAGACCCTCATGTTTCCGGCATAATATTCAGCTGTAACGTCACCACAACGAACACAAACTACAGAGATCAGTAAAAAGTGAACTTAGAGTGTGTGTAGTTCTTTTATTTGACATTGGCGCCTGGCTTCTGCAGAAGGGTAGCAAGACAGGTGCAGTGAGAAGCTCTGACCTCATCAGCAGCGGAAGGGAATACAGCATAGTTACTGACTGAGAGTTTACAGTAGATCTTGACAGTAGTTTGCGCTGGGATAAGTTGCCGTCCCTTGTTTGTGATCAGTAACCCACACCGAAGCTGTGTAAGTCAACTGCATTCTCTTGAGTAACCAGCAGTACGAGTACAGTTACCTTTGCCTCAGTAGGAACAACAGATGCATTGACACTTGCCAACTTTACATTCAATTATTTCTACCTCTCTTGTTTAACAGCACGGATGTTAAATTGTACCCGAGTTTACGCGGTACGCGTAACACAATTACGTCCTGCGAAAATTTTATTCTCGACAGAATCACCACGTTAAACTTTGTATATTCAATCCACCCTTCAGGTGCAGTTAGAACCCCTTCGAAAGTGGGCTCCAAAACGCACATTTAAAACTCAGCGGCCACCAGTAGATGAAAGGAACAGAATAGAAATATTTGTAACAGCTGTAATGCGACTGTGTCATACTCGATAATTTAGCGTCCTTGACTATGGGGTCTTAGGCACTATTCCCCCCTTCCGGACGACAGAGGGGGGGGGACGTTTGAAGGGTGGGGGGTGGTCGTCTTTAAAGAGTGGTAGCCCACGGCAATCTTCCAATTCTAATAGTTTTAATAATCACTAGGCGGTACAGTGGAGTGTTCCGGTAGAGGAGACGAGTGCAGGAGAACCGCTGATTTCTGTGAGGTCCGTCGCTATTACGAAGTGCTCGCCCTGGTTGGTGTCGAAAGAATCCCCGCCTTCTCTGAGGCTCCAAGCCTAGTTATACTGAATTCTCCTAACAGTTTTGCATCGCACCCTCCTGTCGTCGTCTCCTTATAGTACAGCATAAAAAAACACAAAGGTTACAAAAACCCTCTGTTCCCAATTTTATGGGAAGACTAAACAACCGTGCAGGAATATCTGCATATGGTCAAGTTATCTGGGAAGTGCAACGGGTGGCCAGTGAGCCGCCAAGAGGCCCGGATTTCACAAAAAAGAAGCTGAATAAGGCATTCTAGTACATTCAGGAGCATAACACTGAACTGCTGAAGGCAGTGACGAGGACCTGAACTAAAACTACGACAATTGACAAAAACGAACAAACGTATAACGTTACAGCTGAAGGAGAAAAGGTCAGGAATTTATTCTATGCAGACGGAGGGTTCATTAAATTTTAGCAAATTTTATGTTGAATAATCGTTTGTTGGTATTCTTCCTAACCTGTTGGTGCAGAAGGTCTCCGTTTGTACTCATTCTCGGTACGAGGCCAAAACACTCATTAAAACTTGGTGAAATGCCCCCCTCCCCTTTTTTTTATCAGCCTGTGCCCCTTGTCTGTCCCACGGTTTACTTGTAATAAGCCCTTTCTCTTTGTTAGACTCACATGTGCCGTCATGTTTACCACAAATTATACCAGAAATGTTAGACTAAAGGAGTGTCCTAGCTAATAAAAAACGAAAAACAGTTGCTGGAAATTTCAGTGGTAGGATGGTATTGTTCAAAGGGATTCCTTCAGTTTAATTACTGAGTTTGTTCGAATGTGAAACTTGTCTTTACGTGGGATAGCCCTTTATGACACACAAGCAACAGTTGCGAAATGCCACTTTTACGTAATAGTTTTATTTAAAATCATGTTCACGATCGACTAGACGAGAAAAGGAAAATACATATCGAAAGTACGCCTCCGGTTCGCACGATGTTCCAAAACAATTACGAAGCAAGATATCCCCTCATCAGACTACAAAATTACTTTTCATTTGGGAAATATCGTAGAGCTTTTGAAATTTCGGATTGAATTCTCGACGCCTCTTAACAAGAAACATGTGGTGGTTGCCACTGACTGGCCCACCCACCTAACCAGGACATTTTAACATCCGAACACAACCACCTTATAAACAATGATACAGCAGTTAGTGCAAGTAAGAACTGCGGAGTGTAGACAGAGCGACGTCAGACGGACAGCAGCAAGCACGCGGTCGGCTACAGAGATTGTGCGTACGGAGAAGAATAATAGTGTGTGTGTGTGTGGTGATTTATACCTATACCACCACAAAGATTCTTTCTTTTACATTAGAAGTATTGGTTAAGAATTTTAATATATTTTAGTATATTCAATTTTTTCGGCCGTATTTTGATTTTGCTGTTACAACAGCCGTAGTACTGTAAAGCTGCGATCTCAATTACGTGGAAGAGGAACATTTTATTTTGCAATATGTCATAAACTTTCTTTAAGTATTTATTTTGCACTGCCCAATGGGATGGTCTTTTAAAAAAACCGAAACACGTTGCAGTAGAGTATGTAATAAAATATTACAAACATATATGTGATCGACGACTTCTATTTATCCACTGCTGTTAGAAATGTAATAATAATAATAATAATAATAATATTAACCCTATGAGAATCTTGACAACGTCCAAATATTTGAAATGAGAGTAAAACATCAACTCTACACTAACTCAGCAGCCTGAGAGACTGGCTTAAGGAAGCATTTACGACACGTCAGTTCGGACAAACAAAATTTAGCGCTGCTTTATATAGACACATCCCTTTGCTTTCACCGTAAGCGAAGAAATTATATCGAGGTTGCCAGAGAGACAGGAGGTAGGAGAACGACAGAGAAAAGTGCGTGACGGAAGCTTTATAAATTCAGTGTTCACAAAATATTATTAGAATAAACAAAATGCTTAGTGAAATATGAGTTGGGCATGTATAGTTTGTGGAAAAGATGAGGGCCTTACACACAAATACTCTCACAAGCACGGTAATAGTGGTAATTAGCTGAATAATTTTCATGCAGAACTTGGCACCATGGAGTTTATAAAATTATTAGGCGCGTAATCCTCTATACAAAACGTTTATTACAGAAACTGATCTACGTCATGGAAAAAGTGAGAAAAAATGGATTCCCCCCAAAATTTGGAAGCAACCTTATGGCACTTGAAGTCCGTGTTCGCCTTTCAACTACACAGCGCTGGCTGTTTTTGTGGGAGGTAATGATAATGATATTAACAGGGGGGTTTTTGAGAAGGAAATGATTAATGGAGATGAGGCAGCAAATTCTGAGCTATATTAATGCACACACTCGTACATTTGTTTCGCAGACATGATTATGTGTACACTTATTTATTAGAGACGTCAGAAAAATTAACAGTCTTCCATCAGGCCCATTAATGGGATTTCTAAAGTTGGGTATGCCAGGAAAACTTGTGAACGCCTACTTTGAAATTGGAAAAAATGCGTAATGCAGTACACAGGTGTTAATCCGTATGCCTGAATCAAGGCTTTTCTTTTTGGAAACTTTCTGCCAGAAAACGATTGTTCTGCTGTCAAACACTGCTGGAATTTTTTCACGAAAATTTTATGGCTGAAATTTTCAGATAGGCTGCTATCAACTTGTCTTTTTCCCTGGGTGGAAGCCAGGGATGCATTCAAGGCGGGGATGGAGAGTGGCCGTGGGCTGGAGCACACAACTTCGAAAATTAAATAACCCCAATTTCATAGACAGGATTATATCAAAGGTTTTATGCGGTTTACCCTTCAGCTTAAATCAGCCACTGACATCGGCTGTGCCCAGTACGTTGGAATTCTGAGAAATAAAGTAAACAATTTAAGACGTCTTGGATACTATTAGAAAAATTCGATCTTGTGACTGAAATTAGGTGAGGGAGTCATGGAACAAGAGAACATGTAGTTATGTCTGTAGGTGCATGAATACAGTTGCCAAAAGTGTAATGTTACAGTACTGTTTACGATAAGGTACTTATAATATTTGAAATTAAACATAAATTATATATATATAACTTCAGGTTCAGCCTTCCCCCTTCCCCAAAACCCGTTCAATGCCAGTGGCAAAAGGATTTTGAAATAATCACTTTTAA
>Ga0123354_10007669_pt1 | contig 16293 bp, 14 predicted proteins | sample TergutLab28metaG_2_FD_97872 | JGI IMG/M metagenome (GOLD analysis project Ga0123354, IMG submission 97872) | Labiotermes labralis P4 segment gut microbial communities from Petit-Saut dam, French Guiana - Lab288 P4 | ecosystem: Host-associated > Arthropoda: Insects > Digestive system > Gut ...
CAGAATCACACTGAGCTAAGGCTGCATATGTGACACCTCAAGACATGTCCCAACATGCACAGACTTGTTTCAATCCGCTCATTGCCTTCTTTCCTGCTTAGGTAGATAAATTATTGAACACCCCTCTTATGTATATGATTACACCCAAATTAAACCAAGCCTGTTATATAGTTAGAGTTGCGCTGGTGCAATATTCAAATTTGAAATGTGTCAGTCGGCTCCACGCCACCCTGTATATTCATTTTGTCCGGCATTGAAGCTGTTATTTTAAAAACTTCCAGAAATTTTATGTATTTTTATTTAAATGTGACAATTTTTGCAGGATATTTTTGACAAAACTTTTTGCAAAATTTTTTTCCAGCAAGTAAACACTTTTTCAAGTGTATACATTTTACAAACACCATCAGACCATGTAAGGTCCATAATGACTGTAACAAGTAAGTGCCTGTTCTAAATACTGAGTTATCACTTGCAATTTGAAAGGTTTAAAGTTGATTGTCTCATCTACAAATGCTGATACTTGAGGACAATAAATTTCCTTGCATGTATAGTGTTTTTATCAGCAGTCTTTGAAGGTTTGAAGAGAACCATATTATTTCATTTTATGTTTTGTTGATTGCACGTCTAGATTAATACAGTAATACTGCATTTTGCTGGTGCCATTGAGGGTCATTAATTTCTGTATTGTATTGAGTGTAATGATTGATTACTTCACCTGTACATAAGACAGTGTACTGTCTGGAATCTTCAGTGTTAGGGTAAGGTTTGAGGTTTTCACAGTGGCGAAGGTTCAGCATGATCTTCACTGTTACAAAAATACATTGTAATTTTGTAGGGGATGCCAGTGTCACCATCTTCAGGGGCAAAATTGTTTATTTATTTATTTTATTTCCATACATCCCATTTAGGCACAAACCATGGAAATGGAAAAGGTCACATACAGTAAGCATCTTCAGGCAACTTGCAAATTGGTATAACTAATATCAGGTTAAAAAGAATACTTGTCAACAACAGTAATAACTTACATAAATTAACATTATACACAAGCTATTAAAAGATTGCATAAGATAGTACAATAAATGAAATTAAAAATCACAGTCCATATAGTAGGATTTACATGCCCTTGTCCTCATTATATTCAAAGTATTCTTCAATTGAATAAAAAGAATGATGATATAAAAAACACTCAAGAGATAATGTGAAGTATTTCATATCATTGACCAAGATTTTTATATGCCGTGGTAAGTAATTAAAAGCTTTAGAACCTGATATATAAGGTCCTTTATAGAATTTGGTTATATTAACAGTTGGTAGATGTAGATTTGAGTTGTTCCTGGTTTTGTATTTATGTATTTCCCTGTTTGAGGTGAATAAGTGTTTGTTATTAACTGTAAATAAAATTAGTGAGAAAAATGTATTGGGAATACAACATCATAATTTCCATGTTTTTAAAAGCTTTTCTACAAGATTGCCTTACTCCAGTGTTGGTTATGATTCTAACAGTTTTCTTGTGTAAAATAAATGACTTATTAACATTGGAAGATCTCCCCCAGAAAATTATGCCGTAACTTAAAACGGAATGTATATAAGCGTGATAGATTGTTCTTAGTGTAGAATGGGGTACAATATGTTTTAGATTTCTTAAAGCATAACAAGCAGAGCATAATTTGGTTGCTATCTAATCAATATGTTGATTCCAAGACAGTGTCTCATCGATAATTAGTTCCAAAAATTTAGTGTCAGTGGAATTTGAAATATTTTTGTGTTCATATTTAACTTCAGTTTTAACCTGATAATAATTTTTAATTCTAAATTCCATGTAGTGGGTTTTGTTGCAGTTCAATATGAGTAAGTTGCTGTTAAACCAAGAGATTATGTTGGAGAAAGATTGATTAATATTAATATTAAAAACTAAATCATTAGAATCAGTTATTAATAGACTGGTATTGTCAGCGAAGAGAACCATACTGTAATTTTTGCAATTATTTTTGGTATGTCATTTATATAAAGAAGAAAAAAACAGGGGACCAAGAATTGAACCTTGTGGTACACCATTTTTTATTAATTCCCATTTCGAAGAGCTATTATTATTATTATTATTATTACTTTCTGATATCTGCAGGTTAAATAGAATTTGATTAGTGTTTTAAAGTTTCCTTCAGTACCGTAGAATTCTAGTCTATCCAATAGTATTTTGTGGTTCACACAATCAAAAGCTTTTTGAAGGTCGCAGAAGATACCTCAAGTTTTTACATTATTGTTCATAGCGGTTATAATGCTATTTTTTAACGAAAAGGAAGCTTGTTCGGTTGAGTACCGAATTCTAAATCCATATTGTTCATTAACTAAAACAGAATTTGTAATGATATGGTCAAGAAGTCTAGCAGATATAAGTTTTTCGATAACCTTTGTAAAGGATGTAAGCAAGGATATTGGCCTGTAATTAGTTATGTCTTGATCATCACCTTTTTTAAAAATTGGGTTAATACTGGCATATTTTAACTTATCAGGAAATATACTGGTGTTTAAAATTGCATTGCAAATATATGTAAGCAGGGATATAATGTATGGTGCACTTAGTTTTGGTATTCGAGTAGAAATTTCATCATATCCACCGGAAGTTTTGGATTTTAAGGATTTAATAATCTTTTCTATTTCATAGGTGGATGCATAATGCCAGCTTATTTTAGGAAAAGGTCGGTGGAAGCTATTTATTAGATAGCTTATTGGATTAGGTCTTTTATATTAGTATGTTTATTATTTCCTGAATTAAGTGATTCAGCAATAGATAAGGAATAGCTATAAAATATATTGGTGATAGTGTCTTGATTAGTTATCTCTTTATTATCTATCCTCAAAGATACTGTATTTTTACAGTGGTTAGGTTTCCCATTTTCATGAATTATAATTTTCCAAGTAGTTATCGTTTTATTGTTGGAATTGAGAATAATTCTGTTATAATGTCACAATACACATCCTTTACAAACCATCATGTTTTACCACTTTGGTTATTATTTCCTTGTATACATAGTTAGACAGCAAGGATTTTGTGTTTCAAGGTTATCGTGATGATAGTCTAGAAACTGTGAAACAAAATCGAGATGAATATGACATGCCATTAAAGATACTGTCTTACGAAGAACTATATGGGTGGACAATGGATGCTATCGTGAAACAGGTATGTTGAAGATATCACAAGTTTTTGTGTGTTCACAATAGTGTACATGAGAATTTCAGTCTTCTAGGACCTTGAACCCTCGAAGATGAAGGCAACAAATTCCTTCAAAATATCAGGAACCATTTACCTGTCAGTGCAGCATCTCATGCCAGAAGACCAGAATCCGTGTAACAGATTTTCACTCTCACCCAAATTTTGGTCAATAAATATTATATAGATCTTTGTATAAATTTCTTTGTAGATTGGGCAGAAAAACAACTGCACATTCTGTGGTGTATTCCGGCGCCAAGCATTAGATCGTGGTGCAGCCCTGCTTGGTGCAAACTGTGTAGCAACAGGACATAATGCAGATGATATGGCTGAGACTGTTTTAATGAATATTCTCAGAGGAGACATTGCAAGATTGCAGCGATGCACAGATATTATTACAGTAAGATGTCAGAAGTTGCATTCACTTCACTATTCATTGTAGATTGTTTAAAATTTAATTAACTGTAAAAGCTTCTGGTGATGGTTTATTATTATTAGGATTACTGGTACTGAGTTTCTGGACTGCTTCCATCTAGTGTTCTGAACAGAACACCATGTTTCAGAAATTATCTGATTTCCCTTCTCAGGAGAAAGGTGGAGACCAACTCATTGTGATCCGTTACAAGAAGATGACTGCAGGCAGTCACTGAACCAGAATACTGGACTTCAGATATGTCCAGAAACTCAGCTGTCTTGAGTAAAATTTCTTTGTAGCCCACTTTTGCTGCTGTAATATTCTTGGTTACAGGGAAGTGAAGGAGCTATTCCCCGTTGTAAACCCCTTAAATACACATATGAGAAGGAGATTGTCATGTATGCTTATTTTAAGCATTTGCATTATTTTTCTACTGAGTGTGTGTTTGCTCCAAATGCTTATCGTGGCCATGCCAGGGCATTTCTGAAGAATCTAGAGAAAATCAGGCCAACAGCTATCATGGATATTATTCATTCTGGTAAGAAAGTTACTGTAGAACTGTGCTAATTGATGTGGGATTTGAGGTACTCATGGTATGACTGTCTACCAGGATGAGGTGCCACATAACTTATAGATAGGTATCAGTGGTTCAGATGAACCTGGTGTCCCCATCTTCAAGGTGAAGCCCCAAAGTGTAATGAACATGTTTCTTCAAAACTGTGGTACCCATCTACCAGACTACACAGTATCATACCAGACAAGACAACTGGTAAATTTCCTTTTAACTTGTTAAAAACATTTTCACACATTGGATGTTTCTGTTAGTGTAGAATGTTGCATGATGTTGTTGTGCCTCTCCATAATGTTGCAGTTGTGAAGTGCTTACTGATGGAAGTTTTTATATTTAAGGTGAGAGCTTATCAGTGCGTGAGGGAGTACCTCTTCCTGAGAGAGGCACCTGCTCCCGGTGTGGCTTTGTCTCTAGCCAGAAACTGTGTAAGGCCTGTGTTTTGCTGGATGGACTAAACAGGGGTTTACCTCGGCTGGGTATTGGTAAAACAAGCAAAGTGAACCGAGCTATAGCAGAATCAACCAAAGGGAGCCCCAGGATTATTGGAGATTTTTGAAATCTAAAGGGGATTCTGCCTCTTGTGCATAACAATCTGTGATTACATGTTTTATCCATTTTTATGGTTTTGTATTGTCCATCAGTTGTATTTTAACCCTTGGATTATTGACAAATAACTGTGGTAGTGTTAGGGAAAGAATGTTAACTGTATTTTCATACAACATCCCTGATGTGTTATGCAGTTACAAATACATTGTTTTCTCAGAACAGTCATACACAACATACAAAGCAGGATAAAATAGGCTACATGTTTCAGCTAATAAGCCATCGTCTGGCCCTTGTTAAGAACATTATAAGGATGCTGAGCACTGCAATAGGTGTGATATCTCCATCTTTGCATATGATAATACATTATGAATGTCTTATAAAATACTTTTTTTTTTTAAATTTAAGATACATTTATAATGTATTGTCATGTGAAAAATTGGAGATCTCACACCTATTGCAATGTTGTGTCTAAGGTTCTTAATAAGGGCCTGATGTTAGCTTAATAAGCCAAAACATGTAGCCTATATCATCCTACTTTGTACATTGTGTACAACTGTTCAGAGCAAAAAATATATCTGTAAAGAATGTTAGTGATTTTTGTTGTGTGACATTTGTACTGAATTTTTGTGTCCACCAGATTATTACAGTATTAATGTGTGAAAATTTGGTGAGGTAGTGAAATGGGGAGACAAAGATACACACACAGCCAACAAGAATGGAAAGGAGGGTAAAATAGGGATGGAGTGCAGTGTAAGATGGAAATTTATTGAACAGTAATCTAAGGGGTAATTAATACTACTTAAGGTAATTGATGCTGTGATTGTCATTTGACCATTTAGAAGCTGATGTGTTTACATATTTACAGTTTTAATAAACATGGTCTATTTTAATCCAGAGTACATCTGATTTTTGAGTCATCATATCCAGTACTGCCAGCAGCTGTGAACTACTTTGAAATTGAAAGGTTTATGAATGTTAAGTTGTTTTGCATTTATTTCATTTGTGTATTTGAAATGACTAGTGTGCCATGGAAAGGACTGATGTTTGATTACATGAGTAATTGTAATATTTTGGTCAAGTTGTAATTTAAACTATTGAACTGGTTTTTACCTTCTGGTTGTTTCCATCCAAACTAAAAGTGTGCACTTTGAAGGCTCGGCAGCTGCAGGCAGGAGTCAAATGCAGCTCCTAGTGTTCCAAGGCAGATTTGTAGATATCCTAGGGTCATATTCTGGGTCGGGTTCTGACGAGGCCACATTTTTTTATAACAAGTCTGCAGGTAACCTAGCCAAGACAGGGTTCAGATGCAATTCATGTTTATTAGCTGTAGAATGACTGGTAGTTTTATGTATGTCACAAATGAGTGATTTGATATTGTGGTAAGGTACACCATGTGCAGTTGTACAAGACGAGTAGAACCCCTGTCTCACTCTCATTAGTTATTAGCGTGAGTGATAGCACTGATCAAACATAGAAGACTTAATATGCAACACTTGACATTTGGTTGACTGACTGGAGAGTGATCAAAAAATATTGGTTGCTGGATTGAACACTGAACCACATGAATCAACGGAGAGGTTAATAATAGATCTCTCTTTACTAGTGTGCACTGAGTGACATAACCTATCACCATGCTTACAGTAAGTTCCTAAACATCCCCATGATATGTAAGTGGTGGTCCTAGTCCAGGCTTTATTACATGAGTCACTGGAATAATGAGGAATTTCAATCAAGCCTCCTTCTTTATTGCTTGGATGTGGTAACTGTACACCTTCCAGATCATAACTTTGTGCTTGGTCAGTTCACAAACATGAAGCCATTTATTTTGTGCAGTGTGTGAATAGACTTAGTGTGTTGTCAGACAGCTTCCACAGGCTATCTATACCACAAATCCTTTTTTATGCATCTGCTGTAACATGGGCAACTGAGTGGTATTCATTATTACACAGAATGGTTGTAACGAAATACAACCTCGGTCCAAGCACATGATTCTGCTACCTTTATTTCAACATTCACATGTTTTCATTGTATTCATCCCCTCATTCTAGTCACTACAACAAACTGCACCACTGCTGCAAGCTGTGATTTGTTTTAATCTTCAGCCTTAAAAGTCAACGACCATGAAACAGTCCCTCATGATGGAAAAGAGTTAAGTCAAGTCTTGAGGTTCTCATAGCAGTACTGCTGAATATTCAGGTCGCCTAGCATGTTAAACTGTGTCAACTGGTGAATATTTATAGTTGTTTAAAAGATTGTAGTACCATCATTTTAAGGCCAAGCAGTACAAAAGGAGTACATGCACTAGACCATAGTTATTTATATATGTCAGGGCTATTGGGGTGGCAAGTCAATGGGATTGGTAGTGCTAGGCACTAGGTGGGGCCTTGGTGATATGGCAGGGACTCTGGTTGGTGGCACCAGCTGGTGTTGTGTGTGAGGTCCACAGGGTTAAGCAGCCAGTGAGGTGCATGTGATGGATGAATGGGATGTACAGTTTGTGGTGAAGTTAGGAAGGTTGTGGAAGTGATGAGGGAAGGGGAAATCATGATGGATAGTATGTCTACAGTTATATAGTTTATTCCCATAAAAGGGCCTCTTGTAACCATCATGGGGAAGCCTCCTCTACTGTCTCAAGGAAAAAGCAAGTGCTTGAATGAAATTTTAGGATTGTCAGTATTAAATAACAAACATCCTTTAATTCAAAAGTCAGTTTTTTTTTTTTAAAAGGCACACTGATAATTGAAACTGTTCATACATACATCCATATTTTTTACTGTAATGTTTTGATTCCGTATTTGAGACAAACGTTCTGCAAGTTCATGTTCTTTGGTGTTTTCAGCCTCTTCCTCATTACCATCATTGTCACTGTTGTCATTTCATAATATACCAACATGACATTTTTTAGCTCATATATCACCTTGTTTAGATAACTTGCATTGTAAGTTTGTATGAAAGGGTGGTTCAGCCTGCGGGAAGATATGACTGGGACCTATTTACATTATAGTCTCTGCAATCTAAGGGCAATACTAATGTTTCTTACAGGGCAGATTGAACTGATGGCTTTTAAAATTCAGGAAGTCTGTGTCAAGGCAGTGCTGACATACTGCTGGTAATTATGGGGTAAATTCATCAATGGTTTTTACAGTGCAATAACCCACTTGCCTCCAAGCAGTCATGTGGCAGATTTTGCAGATATTTTAAATTTTAATAACTTACTTTGCTTCCAATCAGCATTGACATACTGTCTGCCATTATTTGTACTTTGTGATCTGTGAACACCAACTTGAATTCTTGGTTAGTGCATGAACAAGTGCAACTGTCAAGTTATTAGAACACCTTTGTGATAGCATAGCAGTATGGTGTCCAGTAGCATTTTCATATACATGATGCATATAATCTGCTACTGTAGATGTTCAGATGGCCCTGAAAAATCTGGGTAGAGAAAAGATACCATGTGACACAGTTGTATGAGCAATTCAATTAGCAGTAAGCACAAACCCTTGACAAATGTGAGGAATGTGCAGTGAATGTTACACTGGCCTGTCCATAGTACGCAAATAAGCACAGCAGTATATACCATAAATTTCCTTGTCAAATTCTTTCTTCCTTTTGTGATAATGCTGGCCTCCCTGCCCAGCAGATTTCTTCCTCACGATGACACCTGACCTACCATGTTTCCGCTTTGACAGCATTACTTGAAAATGTATTAAGGTATCCTCAACAGTGTTGAAACAGCATACCTGACAGTGTATGAAGCAATCCCCAACAACTGCAACATGCATTTTACCCTGATCTGAAACAGTGTACCTGAAAGAGTATGAAGCCATCCTCAACGACATGCTGCAACATGTAACGTTCTCATTTCAAGCAGTGCCATAAATGTGAACAGGTCCACCTGCACATTGTAATTCTCACTAATGGTGACAGTGATTTCTCCATTTCATTAACATACTTATATCTAAATAAATTGTTTTACTTTCCCTTAATTGCTATTTAATTATGAAAACCATTATGTATTTGTGTCCTACTCTGTATAAACACAAACTGATTCTTTCATATAACTGATTTATATTACTCATAACAACAGTAGCAGACAGTGAACAAAGTCTGCAATCAAAGGAGTTGTAAGACTGCAACAATAATTATGAAATATAAGCTACAGATTTTGTTTCTATTTCTGTCCTGCATATGGGACAAAAGTCTGTAATTCTTGCACTGCAGTCTTCACAGAGGCAAACATGACCACATGGTAACAAGATTATTCTGCGACGATTCTGGCAGCAGATAACACACGCTTGCACTTCAGGCTGTTCATTCTCCTGGACATTTTGCTGTCTTTCTATCTGGGAAGAAGTCTGCTGTTTTTTAGTTTTTTCTTTTAGTTTGCGTGTGCGTTCTCTCCACCATTTTCGCGTTATTAGCCCAACAATGACTAGACCAATGCCTCCACATAAAAATGCCAGGAATCTACACAGGGATTTAAAAAACACCAGTACACTCATTATGCCAACATGAACCTGCAAAGCATAACTGTAAAGCTTGGAGATGTAATATAACAGAATATCCTATAGTAATACTATAAAAATCACAAGCATGTTCTTCTGTTCAGCTATAATTAAATGATTCTGAAAGAAACTACGTTGATCATCTCAAACCTTGTGCTCCAGAATATAATGGCAGTGCAAGGGAAGTGCAAAACCTACCCTGAAGGACATCTGACTTCTAAACTAAGCTGCAATTTTAATTGAGGAGTATCAGCATTCAAAGAATCATAATACTTGTGCCAAATGTTTTTTCTTTTTAACTTATGAATGAAGTTTTTCATCAGACAACTGCCAAGTCACTGTAGTCTCAGTTATACATATATCTATGATACAACCTCACTAATTCAAAATGTTCATTGCAAAATTATATATTAAATTTAAGTATTGTAATTCTAAATTATCCAGAAAACTACTCCCTAATGGGATGTGAACCATGTAGTTTGGTAGACAGGTACCACTGCTTCCAAGGAATCACTTGCTTCCATCTCCAGGGCAGAAGAATTATCCAGTTTTCATCACAGACATTTGTTATAATTACTACAAGATGATACAGATATTACAAAGCAATCTTCTCTAGCTTGCTGTCGCTTTCCACCTTCTCAGGTCAGACCTACTGACATCTGTTGTAGTAATATTTCAGTATTATGAATTCTGGTTAAATTCTAATGAGTAATAATGAGAGCCATGTTACAGTAAACAATGAATGTGCTGATAGGGAATGGAAGTTTTTTCCCTCACACATCTGAAGATATATCAATACTCAGGTGAATCTTATTAAAAAAACACATTTATTTTAATCAAACAGGCTATGGAATATGCAGGAATACTTTTAACAAAGAGCACAGAGTGCAGAATTATTACATCACTTCAGCTTAACATACAGTTACAGATATGAGGTTAAAAACTGTTACCATCTCTACACAGCAGTCTGTAAATGTCAAGCAAATAAGATGAGTCAATAACAGCTCCAAGAATTTTTAAGTGCTTTTATGACAATAAATTGAGAACTTTCTGCAAACAAAATTAATTTTTCATTCACTTTATTACACTGTATATTTATATATTCCACATCTGCGCATTAAAGAATATTTATATTATGTAATAAACCAGCCAGTGCACATCAGTAAAATATGTTTTATCATATATTATTCACCGACATTGTTTCGGTCACTTCTGGAGCCAACATCAGTCAGCGTGTCATACAAAAATACAATTGCACAAAATGTATAAATAAGACCACCCAGTGTTATAGTTAATGTCTTGAGCATTCCTTGAAGCTATAAAATTTCAAATTATGTCATCGTTATAAGCAGATAAAAATGGATGTGTTCATGTTGCTTCTTAGCTGTTATAGCTGGTACAAACCCTACTTTAAGTGAAGCTATGTACTGTAGTGCAGATTGCTGGTTTAAAATGATCTCCACTTCAGTACACAGCTTTGTTTAACTAGCAGGGTGTTTGTCAGCTATGAAGCAACATAAACACAACCATTTTTATCTATTTTTAATGATAACATAATCTGACTTGTTATGACTACAAGGAGTACTTAATAAAGACATTAACTATAACACTGGGTGGTCTTAATTATATATTTTGTACAATTATATGTAGGTGTATTCTTGTCTGACACCCTGACAATGGTTGTAGAAGCGACTGAAACATGTCGGTGAATATTATATGATAAAATATATTTATTGATGTGCATATGCTGGTTTATTACATAATATAAATACCTGTATATATATTTTCATTTCCTGGGGACCTAAGAAAATCATTAATACTCCATGCAAAAATGAAGTGGAAGAAGTGGTTAAGAAATATTACATGCAGTTTGCAAAGCTTATGCATTTTATTCACCTGTAAATACGCTTCTCATCATCCAACTTTCGGATTAATGAAGACAGCGGCAATACTGTGAGGTAGAAAGGAGATCCATTAGATGGAGGTTGTAATTTCAGTCCGTCCCTATATTTTCCTGATTTAAGTTCTCCAACTCCAGTGATGAAGGCTCCTTCCTTCAACATTTTTTCTGTTACTTGCACACCCTGGTGGCGAATCCCTGTTGAAACGATATGAATTTGTTTTTATAGTCACTGCTGGGACCGTCACATGGGAATAGCTCTGACTGCATGTAAGTTACATTACGTTCAAATGAAGTATCCATGGAAATGCAGTGTACTTGTGTCATAGCTCTACATTTGAAACTGCCACCCAAAAGATGCAGATGTACTGTTTTAATGTAACAGACCAGAGCGTTGAAGGAATGGAGAGAGGTACAAATGGGATAAAAGGAAGAATGTGGTATGGGATGAAGATACAAAATAAATGCTTTCCTATTGACTTTCAGTGGCCAGTGGCTGTTGAACACTAGTAGAAGCACAGTTTGCAACAAACTCATCTATTAATAGAATGGTATCATCTAAAATTTCATCCTTACCACACTACCATAAGTTCTATTCTTACATACCTCACTAAATATTATTATTATTATTAATTTATTTATTTTCATACACATAGTTACACAGTAATATTAGACTTGTCTATAAAAAAAGCCAATATATACAGTGTGTGTGTGTATATATATATATATATATATATTACAGGCCCGAGGTGCCCAGAGGGTTCCAGGAAGTTAAGGTTCCCAGATTATATGACAATGGCCCAGGATGGAGGTAAGGTTGTCAGCCTTACGCACTGGCCACTTTTTACCCCCAGGAAATACTCCTGGTACTCATTTCTGTTAGAGGCTGAGTCGACCCCAGGGCCACAGTGTGATTGGAAGGATTATGTCAATGAAAAATTCCATTGACACCATCTGGAATTGAACCAGCAACCTTCCAATTTGTAGCACAGTGCTTTAACCACTATGCTACTGTGGACCCCCATATATAGAAAGTAGTATATAAAATTAAGTAAATAAATATAATAATAGGACACTAATAGAAGATAACAGAATACAATATATAGCTGATACAAATTACATTAAATAAAAACTCATGTCACAATAATAAGACCTATTAAACAGCAGAAATTCATTAACTGTATAGAAAGAATTATTTAAGAGTAAAAATATTACTTCCTTTTTAAAACTTTTAAAATCATTCAATGTTTTTATTCTTACAGGCAACCTGTTGTATAACTTACCATATTTACAGCACTTTCCTGCAATAAAGTTGTATTACAACCTTAACTCCATGATAAAAGCAAAGCCACAGTTCATATTCTATATTCCATAAAACTATGTCTACATGAATCACGAGTATTTATACCAGGAATCAATCGAATAGCTTTTTTCTATATACGAAAAACTTTTACACTATCCCTGTCCCTCCCCCTGAATATTATAACATATTTAATTCACAACTGAAAGCAAGCATAATAAACCGTTTGTATCATACGAAATCTCATAACATCCTTCAAAGTTAAAATAATGAAATAAATCTTACTCAGACTGGCACATATATGGATATGCAAATTAAGGTTTTCAGTGACATTCATACCTAAAAATTTGAATTTTGAGCCATAGGATATATCATTGTTATTATAACAGATGTATGGTTTATAGGGATGTCTACATTGACTAGAATGAAGAAACATCACACCCGTTTTTGCCATGTCCAAAGTAAGATAAATTTTTAAGAACCATGCCTCTAGCTGTTTTACAGCAGATGCTGTTTTGAGTTCACGCATATCTGCATCCCTAACCTCAGCAAGTATAATGGTATTACCAGCGTGTAAAACCATTTTTACACCTTTGACATATCTATGTATATCGCTGATGTATAAAAGAAACAAAAGTCCCAAAATACAGCCTTGAGGAACATCATACGAAAGTTCCCTATGTGAAGATAAGTATCTATTCAGCATGGAATTATTACAGTCTATTTGGGTTATTTTGACAAAATGAGCACAAGACAAAAAAGAATTAAACCACTTATTTAAAATACCCCAGGTACTGTAAGATTCTAATTTCTCCAATAAAAGTGATGATTTAACACACTGTAAGCTTTACTTATATCTAAAAATATTCCTGTCACATTAGACTGATTATCCAGCAACTCTTGAATATATCTGATAAAGGTGTGGCTAGCCAATTCGGTAGATTTACCATCTCTGACTGCAAACTGCTCTTCTGTGAGTAAATCATACTTATAAGCATAAGAAATTAATCTATTACACATCATTCTTTTGAGAATTTGAGAAAATAACAGTTAAGTGTTGATATAGGTCTATAGGCCGAAAATATTACGTCAATGAAAAATTCCAGTGACACCACCGAGAAACGAAGCCGCAACCTTCCAGCTTGTACCGCAGTGCCTCAACCAACTGCCCCATTTTCTGAGAATCCCACATAAATTCAGTATAGATTCTATGTGTTGTATATGTTATGTCAATAGTTCACAGTACACAGTGTTGACTTTAAATGACCTGCAACAGAAAGTGGCATTAGGAAGTCACGGCCTACCTCAGATGCCACCTTTGCATCTGCTTGGGGAGACTGAGGAAAATCACAAAACCTCTATCACCATAAACAGGAACCTTGCTGAGATCTTAAACACACACATCCTAAATACAAGCACTGCAACTTGAGTCTCCCTACTCTGTGGTTTCATGTACAATTGGGCTTCTAAGCTGTTTGATATACATCAAAAGCAAATTTATCCACCAAAAACATGGGACTGTAAACCACAAAATTTCACTGAAACCCAGTAATTCTGGAAATTGCATAAACTCCCATTATGTGCTCTTTCTATGCACTTTGTACAAAGAAGACATAACTATATGAATTTAAAGCTAGTTATACACAACATATTTTTACTACAACCTTGACATCTTTATTTGAAACAGGTGATTAAAACAAGGCATTTGTTTCAGATGGTTTGTAAAGATACTTTTAAGACTACACTATACACACAAAACTTATTTACCTGAAATAAATCCCCATATATGATCAACAAGATTAGGATTACTAGACTCAAAACGATCTGAAATGGTTTCAAGATCAAGAATGTCTGCTCTAAGAGCATCAATAACTTCCACGTTTGTTTTTGATCCTTGTAAAACAAAAGGAACAGAGTTGCAGAACTCTCGGATTACTCGTGTCTGGTCAAACCTGTGAAATAAAATGCTGTGTGTGATCACTTACACCATAACTGCACCAATGGCTTAAAAGTAATTTGAAGAAATAAATAATCCAGAAGTAACATTTGTGAAGTATCCTTACATCAGTATGTTTAATTCACATACATCTATATATCCAATCCTGTGCACAAGTCAATGCACATTCAATATAAAAACCTCACTACCATGTCTCCACATACAAGATTAGCAATTGAATAACTGAATTTGAACACAAACAGGTTACTTATAACTCAAAATATCCTGCGCTGTAATGCTAGTACTGTAATTGTATGGAGTAGCTCAGAAGTCAGCATACCCCTTCTTCCTAACCATGGGGATCTGTATGTACACAACATGGTACAATGTACATTGTACATGGCATGCACATACAGATTTATATGGCAATATGGAAAATTCTTGCCTACATGACACAATCTAGCAATAAAACTCAGCAAGTTCATGCAGGCATCATGTAGTTATTACCAACTTAAGAAAATCAAGATATATGAAATCCTGGAGCTCTCTAACAACATGGCATTCATACTACATCTCATGAAAATAGGTCAGCTAGTTCAAAAATTTAAATGCACACACATACAGTTATGGTGAACACTGTACCTTCTGAATTTGGACCCACTCAAATGATTCTGCTACAGTTTAAACAATTCACCAGTCATCTTATGATTCAATCCTTTGAAAGTCATTTTTACTTTGTGGTTTTTTACTTATGGGGACATGAAGTGATAACACAGATTCCAATACTGTACTTTCACAGATACAAAATAATCCTCTCTCAAAGTATTCAATATGTAGGAAAGCATCTACATGGGGTATGTATGATTCTGTGCATGATTATACAGGAACCCCATTTTTTAGGCAATAAGCTAGGAAAAATTTGTGTTTAGGTATATATGGTAGGATATTCCAAAACGTTTGTTTCCTGCATGGCAACATCATAATTGTTAATTTATTACAAAGAAATAATTAAGTTTCATGAGTTTTACATTTGGCATTCATACCTTTTCCATGAACTGCAGACTTTGGACTTTTAACATTTGGGAAATTTGGCATTTTGTTTCTGGGTCTTACTGTAAGACCAAACTTTTGTCAACAGTTACAATTAATTCTTGATTTCTTGTCTGCCATAAAAATTATTTAAATTTGGTAAAGGTGTTCTTCACTTCCAAAACTTTGCTAACATCGCTACCTCTATCCATATTTACTTCTGCCATCTTCCAAGCCTTTATTGTCACTACAATCACTTGTCCCACACATTCTGAAAGTTTTTTAAGCTGGCATGTGGCTGTATCTTGCATCGCCAAAAGTGTCTTTATGCCCATCTTTATGTCACTTAACTCACACAGAAACCTATGACCTAATTCACTGCTCCCTCTCCATAAACACTGTGTAAATGTCAGTGTCACTTTTCCATTTTCACTAAAAATTCAAGGTTTGATCTCCATTCTAACATTCTTCCAATTCTTCCACATACTGAAGCACAGCACCAATAAAACACTTACTGCAAACACAAAACGAAGTGAAATGCGATGACTATGTGATATAAAACTGCTGGGTCTGTATGTGTGTACTCACCTGTTTTGCCAGTTGCTGCAACGAAATATTAGTCCAGTTATTCAACCTGCAGACCTTGTAGTGTATCAATAAAAATAATAACTTACTCTTCCTATTCTTATCCCCATGGAAGAAGGAGCAAGCAACAACAGTAACACTTCATATTCAGGTCATCATAAACCCAGAGAACCACCTACTCTAAGCAGGTTTTGTTTTTTTTTTTTTTTTTTTTTTTTTTTTAATAAAATATGACAGTATTTATTTTAATTTTTCTCTAAAAAAAGTACATTTTTTTATTTAAAAAAAAATACTTTAA
>Ga0123354_10007671_pt1 | contig 16292 bp, 9 predicted proteins | sample TergutLab28metaG_2_FD_97872 | JGI IMG/M metagenome (GOLD analysis project Ga0123354, IMG submission 97872) | Labiotermes labralis P4 segment gut microbial communities from Petit-Saut dam, French Guiana - Lab288 P4 | ecosystem: Host-associated > Arthropoda: Insects > Digestive system > Gut ...
CCTCAGTTGTGGACCATCTGTTGTGTCCTGTGTCTTTCCCTTCAATTTCCTCAGTTGTGGGCCATCTGTTGTGTCCTGTGTCTTTCCCTTCAATTTCCTCAGTTGTGGGCCATCTGTTGTGTCCTGTGTCTTTCCCTTCAATATTTGATTCCTATTTGTGGTAGTAAAGTAACACATTCATTATGCGTCCTTCCATTTAATAATCTGCCAAAGTGTCTTACCCATCTGTTGAGTGTCTCCTGTTTATTACTTATTAATGATCCACCCTCATGCCTACATATATTAACTCTTGGCTTGAATTGCTTTCTAGCCATGTTAATTTCCTTGTAAAATTTTTTGCATCCATATTTTTTTACTTGGCAATTCCATATTTTCTAATTCCTGGTTCATCCACTCTTTTTTCTTTCTTTTGTAGATTGTTTTCTCTTTTCCTTGTACTCTTCTATTAAGCTTCTGATACAATATCCTTGTTGCATCTTCCTATATGCTTCGTTTTTGTCTTCTGTGGCAACCTGGTATTCAGCATCAAACCACGTTCCTTCATGTGCTGGTTCCATGAGGCCCAGCACCTCTTCAGCCATGGAATTAATGACTGTTTTACATCTTCTCTCCCACAGTTTTTTGTCCTTTGTCCTGTTCATTAACTGTAATATGATTCAGCTTTTCTTCTATTTGTTGCCTGTATTGTTCTGCCACTGCAGAAGATGTCAATTTAGATACATTGTATTTACTGGTTCTAATGCCAGTTACAATCTTAACATTTGATATTCGGGTTCTTATATAGGCAATAACCAAATAGTGATAGGAATTAATAATGGCACCTCAGTATGACCTGACATCCATTAGGTTAGATTTATGTCTTCCATCAATTATACAATGATCTGATTTAATGTTACACCTTCAGGTGACCTCCGTTACTCTTATGGAAATGTTTAAATGGGTAGAATGTTGATCCTGTGATCATGTTCCGTGATACTGCAAAATGTATCAGTGAGAATCCTTTGTCGTTTGTGAGACTGTGAAGACTGCAATTGCCAACTGTGGGAAAATTGACCGCTTCCATACCCACATGTGCGTGATAGTCACCGAGAACAATTTTTATGTTATTTCTTGGGCTTATATCATAGGGTCTTTCTAGGGCATCAAAAAATCCATCTTTTTCTTCATCATTAGATGTCTCTGTGGGCACATGGCCCTTAACTATACTGCAATTAAAAAAGTTTTTACCCTCTTTCTCAAAGTGCAAATGCTAGGGACCAGAGGTGTAAAATCTATAATTATGTGCTTGATTCTTTTAGAAACTAGAAACCCAGTACCCAATAAATGATCTTTGTTGTCACAACTATAGAAGAGGATACAGCCTCATTTTTCCAGGATTCCGCTGCCCATGCATCATATCTCTTGGAGGGCTACTATATCTGCTTTATAAGCATCTTTAATGCTTCTGCTCTATACAACAAGCGAACGTTCCAGGTGCCAATCTTTAATTCCAATTTGTTCTGTGTCCCTAGCCACAGACCCCTGCATATTGCTGTGTATCATTGCTGAAATATCCATCTGGCTTCATTTCCTTGAGGTCTCATAACAATATATTTTTTTATGGGGTGGGATGTTAGCCTCACACCCAACCCCCAACCTGGAGGGCCAGGGTATCCCTCTTTGTCTGGGCATCACCCTTGACATGTCTGGCATGGGAGACCCTACCAGTAGCATTCGCTACCGCCAGCATAGCTCTCGGGATCATATGACCACACAAGCCCCACCACTATGCCAAAGTAGGGATACCTTCGGGGGGATCACAACTTTTACTGGGGTTCTATTTCAAAAATAATTTACTATCCAGACGTCAACCAAAGGTCATTATAAGGAGCCTCAATCTGATATAACAGTATAGAGTATGAGAAAAAATTCTGCAGAATAGTCAATACCACATGTAACTGGGAGATTAATATTAAAATGGATTTTAAAGAAATCAGTTGGGGCAGCACAGACTGGATTGTTCTGGCTCAGGACAGGGAAAAGTGGTGGGCTCTTGTGAATGGAGGAATGAACCTTAGGGTTCTGCAAAATGTGAATTTCTTGACTAGCACAATATTTTTAACTTCTCAAGAAGGACACTGCTCCATGGAGCTATATACTTAGTTATACCACATCTAACAGTTCAAAAAATTATAATCACCCAAATATCAATACACATCTACATTAGAATGGACTCTAATCTGTTTCTTTACCATCACATCAAAACTGGTATTCAAAGAGTTTACAAATATGAGCCTTTCCATTACAAGTTGTCGCTGTGCACATCATGATGGGGAAGCAGATAGAGTCCACTCATTCATAACCTCAGCACTTGGTAGGTGAAAGTGGTTAACTTCATGCACTGACCCCTTTACCCCAGTGGAAGTAGTCACCAGTATTCTCTAGATAGGTGACTGGGTGGGCCCTGGAGGCACCCTAGACATACTGGAGTAGAGAAAAATTTCCTTCCTTTTCCAGAATTGAACTGCAATTCCTGTCATCCAGCCCACAGCCATAACCACCATAGCCTGCAATTTTATTTGGGCATGAAAACAAAACTCTATGCATAGGTGCACATGCTCAATATGACTAGGCAGTAGGTGGTCATTTCCATGGTCTACATGTCCTTACTCCCAGCCTCAGAACCTATAAGGACTTGGATAGGCTCCCGTTATTCAGGACATATTCACAAGTAGAAATATCCTATCTGTGTGCCAGCATGCTAACACAGACACACAAGATGACAGCATGACGAAATAACGTACCTGCTGCAAGCATTGTGGCTGGTCTGCTGCAGCAAGTAATGGCAAAGAGTGAATCACACCAGTTCTCTGTACTTCGTCTCCATCCCTACAACACAAAGAGCTGCAAACATGTGGCTATATTCAAAACTGAAATTATTTTATTCTGTGGGAGAGGAAGTGAATCAGACTGCTTTTACATAATTTTACAACATTCTGCTGAAAATTAATCTGTTTCAGCACTCCTTAGACATATAAAACAGTACACATGCTCATGAAGTGAAGACACATCAAGAGACTGAATGCACAAAACCAAAATAACTTCTGTATAGCAACTTCATTTCTTGGTTAATTCTATAGTTGACTGCAAACATGAAGATGTACATTCTGTACAGCAAGTATGGCTACACTTCCTTCCACATTCCCAAACATTATTGATTCATTACCCTGTTGTTCAATGCTATATGAACTGAACAATGTAAACTAAAAAGGAATGATGGCTTCCAAACGATATCAACTATTCTTTTTTAGGATTTTCCCTCCAGATTACTTGCCTCAAACCTCAACCTACTGTTTGGATAATATGGGGGTAAGATTATTAGCGAGTGCTTCTTACAGCCCATTTCACTTAAATAACTCAAATGGCACACTTGCAGTTTTGACCACTTTAAGGTAAACTTCAAAACTGTTGACAGGTATGCTTAATCCAGTTCTGTTATTGAATTGACCAACTGTGTCACCACATCTTCCTTAGATTAATGGTTACTCACTGCAACAAGGCATTCTCTACTTTTATTGGACCCACTGATTTCTTATCATGTTCAAAAAAGGCCACCACCAATGTACTGTTGTCACATTCACAGACAATACGCAGCAAAATCACGCAATACAGAATATGTGGTCCTTAGGGCATTGCTGACTGGACCTTTTCTGTGAAATTCACATACAACAGAAGGTAATTCTTTTATAAAATATGAAGGATTCAATACATACCCAAGAAAGTTAAACAAACGCCCACTACCATAATCGGTGCGCACTACCTGTCAATTTAAACTTAAAGGTTATGTGGCAGAATGTCAAGGACGTGACTTTGCGAGCTATAACCAATTTCCTTCCTAACCTTTAAATAAAGGTGTGACGCACGTTCACTGGGATATCCTGAAAATACTTACAGCCTACAGTGTCACGGCTGTCGTATCACGTTTTCTGAAATACGCCTTGCTCTTTTCAACTGAACCAAACCTTGTTACAGAAACTGTTAAGAATAATTGCTTACAGTTCACATGAACCTTCTGCCTCTAGTGGTGTCTGCGTTTGGCAGTCTTCCTTTTGTAATAACGTCCACGACATTATGGACGACCATTTTCTCACTGGAAATAATTTAGTTTCCAAAAACGTACAGAATTCGAAACATAAACACACACGCACACACCCTCTTGCTGTGTGGTCGCAGACTATGTACATATACATTGGCCACACATCTGACCAAATAGAACTGTGCTGCCATCTATACCCTACCCGGTCTACTAACAACCCGGTAACACCATGGGTGACCCCTATACCGACATACGTGGCTTGCCATAAGACGTTTAGGCAAAAGCGGTGACAGATCGGTCGATAGAAAGGCCACTACCATTTCAACCACTATTTAACGCGCGTCTTGTTGACAGGCTCATTTCGATGCTAACTAGTACATCACACATGCAAGCAAGACAGGACAACTAACAAGTGAATACAGCAATATTGCTCCATGGAGTAGAGTCCTTGAGAAGCTGACCGGTTCTCAACTGGTCAACAAATTCCCAGCATTTTATGAAACCTGAAGGTTGATTATCGCATTTACAAGTGCCCACCACCTGTTCCTATCCTCAGCCAGATCAATCCAGTCCATACCCCTCCATCCACCTTCTTGAAGATCCTTCTTAATATTATCCTCCCACCTACATGTAGGTCTTCCAAGTGGTCTCTGTCCCTGAGGTTTCCAAACCAAAACCCTGCCTTCACCTTTCCCCTCCCCCATACATGCTACATGAACCGCCCATCACATTCTGTTCAATTTGATCACTTGAACAATCTTGTAGAAGTGGTAGTTGTTGCGATATTATTTAAGATCCACTTCATTCAGATGATGGGAAGTCTTTATGGGGCTTCTTTTACGGCGTAGGTGGAGCACTCCACATACACCATGACAAAGACTTCCCACCATCTGAGTGAAGTGGGTCTTAAATAATATCACAACAGCTATAACTTCTACAAGACTGCCACTACATAAGATTTCCATCATAAGCAAAAGTTTAAACATTATATGTTTCTATTATCCCATGCTATTTTACATTTTATATTCTGATTTGTTGCATTAATCAAGAAATGCAAATGAGATCTCATAATTTGAAGGTGTTGCCAATTGTATATTAAAATCCTTTTAAGTTACAGCCTGAAGATGGCTTCATGCAAGCCAAAACATGTTGCTGCTATGTTACTTTAACTAAATATATTATATATAATAAAGTTGTGTTGGACTATAAAATGATATACTTTATTAATTATTGAAAACCCAATGTGGATGCCTCACCTGAAAATTCCCCTTACTGAAATATATCTGATTATGTGAAGCATGTCACAGAAACAAAGAACAGAATATTCATAATGATGAGGTACAGTTTGCCTAAGGGACTCTGCGACAGTAACAGCTTCAGATCACAGACATTTGCATTCAAATTTGTAACTCTACATACATAGATATATATATATATATATATATATACACAGTATGAGTCATTTCTAAATGCCAATAATTCATCAACACAGTAAATGGATTGTCATTTCAATGCTGCTCAATGTCACTGATCAACATACTTCCAAAACATTACTTATTAATTCTTCATGTAGAGTTAACATTGTGGTATGTTTGTGTAACCACTGTTGCCATGTACACACAACACATACCTGCTGTTTGCTGTGTAACCACTGCTGCCATGTACATACCTGCTGTTTGTTGTGTAACCACTGTTGCAATGTACACAACAATACATACCTGCTGTTTGCTGTTGACCTACATGTCATTGTTCAGTGCTGCCATGGCAATATAACAATGGGTTCCCTTCATGCTGCGGTTGAGATACAAAACATTTTGTATTACTGTAAGCAATATAAACATACTTCTCAATATAAAGTTTTTCATTAAGTCCCCAGTTTCAAATTTCATGAAAATCTGTCCTGTGGCAGCTGCACTCACACAGCAGATGAACACAAAGACATGACAAAACTATGACTTATGAAAATGCACCTAAGACCGTTACGGTGTCCTTGCTGACACCACAACAGCATACAGGAATAGAGGTAAAGCTCCACTGATAGGGGTGATTGGTCAGATTCATGCCCGTTCACTTTACTCCTGGGGGAAAGAACCAACCTGCTCGCTGAATAGGATGATGAATAGGCCCCGGAGTGGGTCTAGAATTGTAAGACTAATGGTGAGGTAAATATCAGTCATGAAAACACAACTATTTACCTCACCATTAGTCTTTCTACACACAACGGGGATGACACACCTCACAACTAGAATTGGAAATTGAACCCTGAAACATCCAGCACACAGCCCAGCCACTATCCTCACTACATCACGCTGGCTGCAGAAATTACCAAGTAAATGTTTCAGTATTCAATTTAAATGGCTTTAAATATTATTTGTGACATTTAAGTCTCATGACAGTGGCTTCGATTCTCTTCTGGAATGTGGTACCATGCAAGTTGAGAAATATCTACCAGACAACAGTGTCACAGCATTTCTCATAGTTACCACTGTGAGAACTCCAAATGACAAAACAGTTGTTTTTTAACTCACCCTTAATGTTTCTGATAACAGATGAGGTGGTAGAATTTGAAGGTATTATGACTACAGACAAGGTCAGTAAAATCAGCAGGTATAGATGGCCTTGTCATGGCGCAGAAAGGAAGTGTGTTTGATTTAATTTTCAAGACTACCATAACTTATGCATTCTCCATTCTGTATAAGAGTAAATGTTTCACAGGTATAATCCCTTTACCCTTTCCAGAAGAAGCCACTTTTATTTATGTAGTCTCTTTACTTTCCCTCCATGTAGTAATGCTACTGCACTTGCACATGAAAATGATAGTAGAAGAGACAAACAAAAAATGTCCTGTGTAACTAGTCAGAGCTTCTAATGGGCACTGTCATACAAACCATCTATTGAAAACTTCAGAAATATTTTACTTTCTTGTAATCATGCATTTTAATATAGCAGCTTCCAGAAGAGTGTTTCAGTTCAATAAGGCATGCTCTGAACAGTTACGACCAGGACTATAAACTAATGAGCTATAACTGTACTACAAATGTCATTTTTCCACCAAACAGAACACAGACAATGTCTAAATGAAACCTATCTAGACTGGAGAATACACCCCTCTTCGTAAGGTGCGATGCCACAGAAAATTCCTTCATGAGCCCACTAAGTCTGTCTTACACTTGGATCTGAGGTAACTTCTGCAAGGTTCCTTTGGAAGTGACAAAAATGACAGCAGTTCTTGTCAAATAACATCAACATTTAATGTCAAATTTATACCAGCAACAATGAAAAATTTACATAACTGGTATTACTATGTAAATGCAACTTTAAACATAACAGGCAGCAGTCAGCTGCATTACAACTGCTGCAAAACATCAGTATAATATAAATCACATATCAATAGAGGAGGAAATTCACCTGTTGAGCTCTAAATTAATCTGTTTACAGAGATTCAAATTCGACTGTTTACAGAGCTCCAAATTCAAACAACATAATAAAAAAAATCTTAGAGTTCTTCAGTACTGTTGTTTGTAACTTCTTAATATGACACAACTTAACTACGCATCAATTGGAAACAAGAATATTTCACCGCATATGCTAAACAAAAAATGTGGTCACTTTCCTGATAACATTACGTACAAACACAGACTTTTAGCACTGCATAATATACCACCATTAGCGCTTATAACAAAAATTCTCATCATCATTTCAAAGGCAACAGGAAAAGAAGAGTAAACATTTACATTTTTGTGACACCCTGCAATTTCTTTTCCCTGTGAACAGCAGTCTGCAGTTTTCAGCACATTAAGAGCAATGCAGGGTCAAAATATAGCATCACTGTTGTAGGAGGTATGTCATTGCTTGCAGTTTTAGCCCAGATGAAGGGCAAACTTCAAAGTATTTATTTCTGCAAATTCAGAACACTGATGCTAATAATGGAACTAACGCAACTGAGGTTAATGATATACAACAAAAGACATGTTTTTTGTCTCTGTATCCACATGTGTGCTATCAACCACTAAATCAGCAGCCAACTGTAACTGGAAAAAGAAAAAGGATGGGGAAAAGAAGAAGAAGAAGGAAAAAAAAAAGCAAGCAAGCAAAGTTGCTGTAGCTTTATAAACCTCAAGAACTGAGTGTACTGAAATATGGAGTGCCAATAGTAGATCTGTTACACAATCTGACATACCTATGGATGTTACTGAACTCACCCATACACAGTAAAAATACCAAACTGGTGGATATCAGGAAGCTGCACAAAATGCGGTTTTACTTCTCATATTAAAGAGCACTTTAATAATGTAACAATATGTCAATGTAGGTAGCAAACTAAATAATTCAAATCATGTTCCATGTCCTACAAAAATGAGAGGCCCCATAAAACAGGTGTTTCCTTCTATCTGAAAGAAGCATAACTACTAAAACATGAAGCGTGAATTACAGGAACCTTTTCTGTACATCTTATATACACTGTACTGTTACAAATCCTTGAGGTTGCTATTTCTTAAATAAATAATAGCAATGAATTTCTCAAATAATGCACACTCAGAGGAAAGCACATTTATGAGTGCAAATCCTTCAGTTCCCAGCACACAACAGTATGTTGGTGAAGGAATCGAAATATAAACCATATGAGCATGAATGCTGGTGCTGCCATTGGTCATGATACCAAACAGTTCAGAATTACATGATGGTGATTCAAGCAATTGCTTTTGCTTCTGGAAGGAATGCTTCCCAGTACTTGATTAGCTGAAACAAAGAAAAATGTTTATTTTACACGTAATGTGAATGAACTTTTAATAATGGAGGGCATGGAGTAGGTACATTACTCTGTGGACAGAGGCCACCCTCAGCCCATGTTTTTCCCTCAATATGGGAGCAAGTTTCACATCCACACAAAATAACAGATAACAGACAGAATTACTGTTTCGTATATTTTGACTTTTATGTTTTTGGACAGCAAACAGAAAGGTAAAAGATTCTAGGCCAAAGGGTGGCAAGCATTCCTGAATTTAACCTCCTCTTCCACTTCTTCCAGGCATAAAATTTTGATTTGTTAGTACCATTCCACAGTAATTCAACTTTGCCACATCTGGAAGAGATTTATTTGCTATCTTGATGTGAATTGGTCTTGCATTTGTTCATGGGATAACATTTTTAAAATAACCTCCTGTAAAGAAGATATGCTGCATTGCAGGTGGAATGGCTGAAGGTAAGGCAGGCAGTTTTATAAGTTACAATCCTTCATGGCAGTTGAACGCCAATACAGATGATGGCAGCAGGAACAAGTAGATAAATTCCACACACTCCACATTCCACAACACTGCCCAGATGACACAGGTTGCGAACCAATGCAACCTACAGCTACCCACTAGCATCACCCAGAATCAAGTTCTGCATTACACTATATCCAGAGAATGTCTCTGCAAATAAACTGTTGAGACTGTATTTCCATTTCTTCACTGAACAGTAAGTCAAAGATTAAACTATACAGAACTGTACTTTTGCATGTTGTTTTAATCTGGGTGTGAAACTTGGTCTGTTACATTAAATGAACTGCACAGGCCAAGGGTACTGAAAAGCCCAAATGGGCCTAAGAGGGAGGATGTAACTGGAGACTGGAGAAAATTACACACTGAAGAGTTTCATGATTTGTGCTTCTCACCATATATATATAATTTTTTTTGGGGGGTTATCAGATCAAGGAGGAAGAGACAGGTGGGCCATGTGGCATATATGGAGGGGGGAGGGGGGCTTGCGGTGAGGAAACCTGCAGAAAAGGGACCACATGGAATATCTTGGCATAGATGGGCACACAATACTGAACTGAATCTTAAAAGAAAAACAATGGGTGGGGGGGCATGGACCAGATTAACCTTTAACAGACCAACAGGACAATGCTGTCCCTTGAAATGTACACCTTTTGTGCCCAAAAGGGAAAACAATGTGGTGCAGTGAGCACTGAATATGAACAGTGCCTTGGCTGGCAGAAGTCACCTAGCTTTCAAAGGCCATATGCTAAAGGTTAACCCAGTTCAGGACAGGGACAAACAGTGAGTTCTTGTGAAAATTATAAACAAACTTTTGTATTGTATAAAATGTAGGAAATTTTTGTTGACTGGTGAGAAACTGTTAGCTTCTCAGGAAGGGCTCTGCTCCATGTAGGTAGTTAGTTAGTTACAGCAAACCTAGCCTCTAGATTGATCATAAGATAAGGGGACTGCAAATTTAAGATGCAGCTGTTAACCCTCTAACACTGAACAACTTCTAAAGACATCACACAGTGAGCCCTCTAAATAGCCAAATGAATTCTAAAGATGTCGCAAACAGTGTGTCAAAGTTTGGAGGAATTTTGTTCACTCCTGTTTGGTTAACTGCTGTGGCTTGCTAAGCTTCAGGACCCTTGAAGGTCAGGCTTTCATTCTGGAGCCAGAATGTACCCCCTCCACCTCCTAAACCCCTCCACAAACACCTATATATAAGTAGACACATAGTAACTGCGCATTTTTCCCAGCTGACTAATAAGGTTCTGACACTGCTTGCTTTGACCATCACTTGCTCTGGAGTTCACTGTGGGTTAAAATATCAACACTGGCCTATGAAGCGAACTGCAGCTGTTGACCAAAAAGGCTATCAGTGGCATACTGTACCCATATAATTCAGACAAAACTAATGCTTAAAAATCAGAGACATCCACAAAACTCGATGTTTACAGCTACAGGATGGTCCACAGACATGCCTCTTGTAGTGCTGGGGTAATCTGTAGGGGTTGTGGAGTAGTAACATGCAACATACAGCTGTCAATCTAGTAACATCTTGGGCACACTCGAATAGCTGGAATTTTTATACAGCAGTCACATCGTAGCTTTAGATCTGTTTTGCTCTCACTGTAGAAGTAGTTCATACTTGCTGGTATTACATTTCTGAAAATGTGCTGAGTCATACACAGCAGTCTAAACAAGGCAGATGATTGTGGGTCTCGAACAATGACCAGAAAAAAAATAAAACTTGAGGAGGAAGCCATCAGCGAAATTCTGGTTGCTGACACCAACTTGGAATCAGTTGCAAAAGCTGACGATGTTAGATTATTTTGAGGAGGAGAAGAAGAAGAAGAATGAGAAGAGGAAGGAGGAGGAGAAGAAAAAGGAGGAGGGGGAGGTGAAGGAGGCAGAGAAGAATGAGGAAGAGGAGGTGAAGGAGAAGGATGAGGAGGAGGAGGAGGAAGAGATGGGAGAGGATGAGGAGGAGGAGGAGGAAGAGATGGGAGAGGAGGTGAAGGAGAAGGAAAAAGAGAAGAGAAGAAGAAAGAGGAGGATGAGGAGGAGAAGGAGAATAAGGTGAAGGAGAAGGTGAAGAGGAGGAGAATGGGAATAAGGAGAAGGTGTAGGAGAGGAGGAGGAGGAGGAGAAGAGAAGAAGAAAGGAGAGGGGGAGAAGAAAAAGCAGGAGAAAAAGAAAGAGGAGGGGGGAGAAGGGAAGGAGGAGAAGAACAAGAACAACAGTAGCAGCAGGACGCCTCAGCAGAAGTAGCCATAACAAACACCGGCCAGCGGAATCAACCCACTGCTCTGCCATCTGTGTTCTTGCAGCCAAAGAAACGGCACAGTGTACAAGTGCACAAGATGTGACATGGGCCTGTGCGTGGTGTCTTGTTTCACGGAATATCACACAAAACTAAATTTGTAATATATCACCCTCTTTGTGAAAACTGTGTGTTGTGATAAAACAGTGATACAAGGTGCCACAGACCAAATGCAGCAGCCAGAATTATGTTAGTAATGAACTATTTACACCACATTTTATATAATACATGTGATTCACAAGCCTAAATGTAATATAAAAATAGGTGAACATTTTTTCCCAGATTAACCAATTCTCAAGCACAGTGCAAAATTTTATTTCATTAAATTTGAAGGAAAAGTCTATGAGATATGCTTTTTGCTTCTAAGATTAAGCATTAAAATTTAAAATCCCCAGTAAAAAATTCTGGCAGGCAGCATTGCTCAGAGGGATTTAATTCCGGCGTCAAAGGGTTAAGTACCTTGCTACTGTTACAAGTCCTGCTGTCATATGGATAGTGGTGTTTTCTGAAACCCAGACAGGCACTGATATACAACTTCGCACAACTCTTACCTGCTGTTGATGAGTCATCAGATTCTCCAGGTACTGGATTATAATGGCTTTGAAATCCTTAACTCTGTTCACTTCAAATCGTTCCATTTCTTTCTTTATCATCTTTGAAATATTGTCAAATTCTTCCTGCCCTCTTTCTACTTTGGCCTCCCACTGAAAAGGAATAACTATGTACTTAGAATGCAACAATGAGTTTACTCATAGATATTCTGCACATGATGCAAAGGGCACTGCTGAAAGAAAGGGCTGTTCATCCACCTATTACTTTTGTTAGTTCCTACTTTTCAACCAAATTAACAAAGAGTGATTTGCATCATTCACGTTGGATACACATGTGAAGAAGTGGTACACATGATGTACAATACGTAACAAAAACCAAATAAAAAAATCTGTGTATTACTAACCTAGTCCCACTCAACTGCATTCAATAAAAAAAAGTGTATCTTTAAATGACTAGCATACCCCTCAAGTTTTGTGACAATGGTTGATTCATTATACACTGCAGTTGGATGAGGTATGCACAATACATACAATATTTCAGAAGCCAATTCCACTACCCTCAGGTTTTACAGGATGTTTAAGAAGTCGCCATACACGCAACTTACTTCTTTCCATAGGTCTACATTTCATGACATGGCATGACTTTACATGCCTTGGCAACCCTCTGTGGCAATGAACATGTGACCAAGCCATTCTGCATCCACACCCAAAGGTCACACCGTCTTGTTGCTACTTGAGCATTCTGCATCGTTGACAGTAGCAGACGTGGGCAATTATTCCACTCAGAAGCATTTGGTAGCCCGTGTTTGGGTGCATAAAAAGCCACCGCAGGTCAAATGATGAGTCACATGATGACACTGTTTCAGCAGCGATTTAGAATGTCAACTCTTTAACTGTGGGAAAAGCAAGCCTCTTCATACAGTAATGTGACAGATTCTCCTCAATGAGTCTCCGTTCTCAATTTATTTTATGCCCCAAACACACCCTCATCATTATTACGTTTGTCTCCAAGTCCCATTAACACCTCACATTCAGCTTCAGTAGTCACAACCTGAGTTCACATTCATTGGACCGTAAATGCACCTAACTATCCCAACAGCTCTGACAGTCTTCTAATCCCTGTAAAAGGAACTGTATTTGCTAGGATGTCTTGAAGTTGCCACAGTATGGACTAGAAAATGTTATGACTGGTTGGTGACATCAACTAGAAACTGGCTTTTGTCCAGCTCCCTGATCAATGCATACAATGTCATAATAAATATGCATGCAGAACACAATATACTTGTTCATGATTAGAGCGAGAGAAATACCAGTGATTACAAAGACAGTTCATACACTGGTGTTGAGGGAAATGACAGCATGCACTAGTGTACCCAGCAAAAAAGAAACATGTGAAAAAAAAAAAAAATATTTTACATACAAAGCAATTAAAATATCAAAAATTAATTAGTAACATTGGATGATATCAAGTGTTCTGTCATTACATTCAACACAAATTAACACTGGGGTACAAATCTTGGGCTCCAGGTCAGCCGGGCAACTAAATTTTGTACACTGAAGTCCTCAGCAAGGAACATGCTTTATGTCATCCTTCTGGCACCCAGAATTTTGAGGTGGTTCCTAGTTTTTTGGAAAATTTTTGCATCTCTGTGTTAACAGCTTTACAGCTTCTCTATGCTAAGCTTTTATTTTAATTCTAACAAGCACTTACTTCAACAACTTCCACACTGGCTTGGTTGCCCTTGTCTAGTTTTCCTGACAATTCAATCTTTGCTTTCTGTTCTCTTTTCTTGTTCAGCATAAGTTGTGAGTGCTGCCAGTTTTGGTACACCTTTACTCGCTCATGGAACACCTCCTAAAATGATCGCATTGACATCACAAACCTATCTAAAATGTTAATGAAGAACAACTGTAAAAGAGCTTCCTACTTTTAATATTGAACATCTGGTTCAGTTTTAGTCACACAGTCATAGGGTGTGTTATGACATGTTCAGTTTGTTTGTGTACGCACACCCTATGACAGACACAGTGTCACTGTGTCCACTGCGGCCAGCATCATCACACATGCTCAGCACAAAGCAGGCACACGCACACAGTTTTCAACGTACAATGTGAAACTAACTACTGACTGACAAAACCAGTACCACTAGTCACTCCTCACAGTACTGTTACTGTATATTCAAGTTTGCTTGCATGTGACATTGTGTTGTTGTGCAAGTAGTTCTCAACATCATGAAGGCACTAAAATCCTTTGAAATGCAAAAAAATACCTTCTCACGGTATTGTTTCTGTAGATTCACATCTGCTGGAAAATGACAATCTCAGTGGGCCAGTGGTTCCTGACATACCTTCTTGTGGGAGGTGCTGGCCCTTGAAGGAAGCTGGCACTACAGTCCTTCAGAATGTTGGGAATCACTGACCCAACAACAGAGTAATATAATCCATAATCACTTGAATCTCTGATCTATGACTGGATTTCTCAATTTAAAGCAAGCAGAAAACCATCAGGAAGACAAGAAAGCCACACACATGCACACAGCCCCAAAAAGCCTATTGCTGATTGCACTTTTCAAATTGTTGTACCCACAACCATGAACCAAAAAGTGTGTTGTATATCAATTTGTGATTATGTGCACACACAATTCAAATGAAACACAACTATGAATTTATTCATCACCCAAATTAATCAAACTGATAATTTTCACAAATTGATGGTGTAAGTTTTTCTTTAATGGGTACTTTTCCTGTACAAGTTTTTTCTTCACATGGCTACAGAAATCGCAACTGCCAAATCTGATGATTACAGCAACCATAAATTTTAAAAGTTTGAGGATGTCACCACAAAAGTAACTGCAATACTGTCTCACTAAACTTTTTTCCAGGAGAAACCATTATTGAAGACATGTGACTCAAAATATCATGTTGTTCCAACAATCGAGAAAAATGGATACAAAAATGGAGCTAAAATTGCTTTCCAACAAGATGGCAATATTCAGACTCACAGTCTGATAGAAGGTGATCGATCAACAGATCTCTCATATGGGAATATGTGACACACACAGTCTACACAACCTGTGATGTCTACAGGACTATTATCTTATCTGACAGATGTCACCCAGCCACTTCATGCTGGCTTGCTCAAACTACAAATCCCAGCCCACAGGCTGTTCCTAACGCCTTTTTCAGGATGAGGGTGTAGCAGCCCCAGTAAAATGCATTTTTGACAATTGTGCTCAGTCACAAAATGAGAAGCATGACACTGTATGTCACCTTGCTCATCACTGACAAAACCAAGGAATCGATTTTTACTCGTGGGGCAAGTTAACAGATAAAGCATACAGTAATAAACCCTGCAAGAAAGCACTCAATATGTAGCATTTTTAATTTCACCAGCAAAACTTTAACATGTAATAAACAATGAGTGTATCAAATGTAACATGTGTCAGTTGGACAAAGAAAAACATTTCTAGCCCCATCTTTAAGAAGGACGAGAAAACGCCTAGTAACATATGGAACTAAAATATGTGACCCTGACTCATGGCAAACTGGAATAGCAGTGAGCAATGACGTGCCTGTAGTCACATGAAATAACCTGAACAACTGAAGCAACCTGCCACATCATATAATGGTGCACATGCTTTGCCATATCCAGAACAAAAATGGGTGCCATATGGATGCCCACAGACCTACACGTGACACTCAGATTGACAATATTTAATATGTGCCATCAAACTTCGGGTGTTTACACACCAGCATACAGACAGGCATATGTGGGCATGAACATATGCATGACCACAAAAATTACAGTTTGCTTTGCATGTCAAAAATCATTAATATTACTATGCAAGTTCATTTCCGGAGGTAAACTACTCCCCCACTCGGATCTCCGGGGTGAGTGTTTCCAGGGGAAGCATTGCGCAACAGGCTGGGCATGTGGCGCGTATGGGTGAGGAGAAGGGGGTGTATAAGGCCTTGGTGGGGAAACTGGAGGGAAAGAGACCACTGGGGAGACCTAGGCGTAGATGGGTGGATAATATTAGGATGGATCTCCAGGAGGTGGGATGTGGGTATATGGACTGGATTGGGCTGGCCCA
>Ga0123354_10007674_pt1 | contig 16290 bp, 10 predicted proteins | sample TergutLab28metaG_2_FD_97872 | JGI IMG/M metagenome (GOLD analysis project Ga0123354, IMG submission 97872) | Labiotermes labralis P4 segment gut microbial communities from Petit-Saut dam, French Guiana - Lab288 P4 | ecosystem: Host-associated > Arthropoda: Insects > Digestive system > Gut ...
GGGTGGCGGACGCTTGTGAGTGCGGTAATGAACCTTCGGGTTCCGTGAAATGCGGGGAATTTCTTGACTAGCTGCAAACCAGTTAGCTTCTCAAGAAGGACTCTGCACCATGGAATAAGTAAGGTAGAGAAACATGATGTGCATCTTCTGCATTAAGGCCCGCGGTACGCATTGGACCCACTCAGGCGGTTGGTCGAATAGCCAGCATCATTGCGGCTGGTCCTCTTCAGCCATCTAGCGAATCGATCAGTGGGTCAGTGGTCAGTCAGCTGTCCATCCATCTAGTCGTACATAAGGTCGTTTTGGCTTTCGATCGTGGCGGCTAGCACCAGCGAACAACGCGACACCCCTGTTTCCTGCGGCTCAGGCTCTGCGCTTCGATTGCGGCATGCTAAATATGGTCGCTGTTGATGTTCATATGGCCGATAAAACAATCTGTCATTAATTCTGTCGCAAACTGCATAATGGAATACAAGTCGTAATTTGACGCACACGCGACTTCACTCACTCTCTCTCTCTCTCTCTCTCACACACACACACACACGCTCACGCACGCACGCACGCGCTCTTCGTACTCCCAGTTTCTGTATTTCCTCTCACACTAATTCCGTAACAACTTCTTCCATTGCCCTTTTCTCACTTCTTTTCTATTTCAATGCCCTTCATAATTTACAAATCCAATTACGGAACCTATACTGAGCTGATAGCGAACGACTGAAGGCTCCTTCATAAGCACAAGCTCTAAGCGTCCGCAGTACTGTTAAATTTTAATATCAAAATGCTTTACACATATTTTGTGGCCGTCTTTATGGGCTGCTACTGTTTTAACCTCATAACCTAACGTTCTTTCTTTTAGAGGTGCTGCTTTCGATTTTCGGTCCGAAGGCCGAAAATCGATTGTAGTCTTCCTCGTTCCAACTAGGTAACGTCTGCGACAGTCTTTACTCAGAACACGACAACTTCATTCACAGTCATCAACCAGCTGAATGCTCCGTATTCTATGCAGTTGAGAAAGGAATTACGAACGCCATGCGCTACGTTAGTATGAACAGCATATCAGTTGTGTACGCTTGGAAATTTCCTTAGCTTTTCTTTACAACTAAGTAGACTTACGTTGTCAAGAATTACGTTCTTACAAACAGTGATGAACAAATGAAAGGCTTACAGCATTAAAACGAGAAACCACGTGATTTCAGTGTTACAGGAGATCTTTGTGTAGTCTCCACTAACTTCTGCAACTCAAAGCGTTCTCTGAGCTGTTTTCAAACCAGTGGTCACCGTATGTGTCACCTGCTGCAACATTTAAAATATTTGTTAACTGCTTACACCTTGTACTTACTTAGTGGATGTGTGTCGCATGGGTCTCGTGCAGAAACTGACCACGTTACCCTATTCAAGGCACAACTTTAATTTAGCTATCTACAAATGCTTCATTGAAGTTGTGCCTTGTAGGATTATATTCTGACGTTCAGGTGACCGTGTATCGTGATAAATTCTTATAATAAAACCAACTAGATGCACTACGTGTAATTTCACAAATTAATTTTTGGAATAAAACTCTACATGTTTCAGACAGTTCCTCTGTCCATAATGAGGAGTTTTTCATTGTACACACAGCAATGGTATATGTCATACAGGTTTGCTGACAGCTTGCGAGCAGTCAGCAAACCTCTATGACATATACCATTGCTGTGTGTACAGTGAAAAACTCCTGATGATGGATAGAGGAACTCCCCGAAACATGTAAAGTTTTATTCCAAAAATTAATTTGTGAAATTACACGTAGGGCATCTAGTTGGTTTTATTATAAGAATAAGGATTATATTCTTTTATTATGTATTTTGGAAACACAGCGTGGATGGCACACCTTAAAATTTACCCTATTTCTTGCTGTAATGGAGGCGGTTGTTCTGTGTGTGAGGTAACAATTGAATTTTTATTTATCATGTAGACGAATATCAGTCCTCGAAAATTACAGATAATTACAGATAATATATCCATCAGCCACATTACGAACCGTATGCACGACAGTAACAGTACTTTAAACTTTTCAATGATAGCGATTTTTAAATTTGCAAATTATGTTAATAAAAGTCCAACCAGATGCAACAGTATGCAGATATTTATTTACTGTAAAGTCATTCTACATGTTTCGGGTGTCACAGCACCCATCATCAGGAGTACTAAAAACTGTAACCGCAGCCTCCGGTACAGGTCATATTACTGGTACAGCTACTTCCCTCCAACATAGCCTGATCGGACTGGAGGGAGGGAAGTAGCTGTACCGGTATTATGACTTGTACCGGAGGCTGCGGTTACAGTTTTTAGTACTCCTGATGATGGGTGCTGTGACACCCGAAACATGTAGAGTGACTCTGCAGTTAATAAATATCTGCATACTGTTGCATCTGGTTGGATTTTTATTGGCATTGAATTAAGATACACGGAACCATGAGCTTAAAATTTGCAAATTATGATAGCCTATCATAATGATGCACTTGTATTCTTTTGTAGAAGAAGTGACATGTCTTTTTCTTGTGTGACGATAAGAGTGATGTTCAGTACTTCACCTTCGTCGGTCATCACCGATCCCTTGTCATTTAGTACATTTAAAACACGTAATAATCTTATTAGAACGCTGTCCTTTACCTCGGGTACACAGCACAAAGAAATATCTGAAGTTATTCAACATTTTCATGCCTAAATATGACAAGTCTTTGACTAATGCTTAGAGAAAATACAGTTTATATGATATAACACTCTTGGCGCTTTCACTCTCTTAATTGTCCCTTTTCTTCGTATTCTTTTTATTATTCTTGAATACCTTGAACGCCTCTTTCTTCTCTTTTTTTTCCGAGTGATATATTAGGTCGAAAAATATTTTTTTCCGACCTAGACCTGGCTCTGCTTTATTTCTTGCACTAATGTCATGAAAGAGGAGATACCGAGCTTTTCTGTACTTGTCTCGTAAAATGCGGGACCTATCGACGATCAGTTGTTTATTAGGCCTCAGATATTACGTCACAGAAAACATAGTCTGCCTCCACTATAAAGAATAATCATACAAATGCGGGCCTTAATAGATCTTCATGTGAAGAGTCTGCTGTTTTTTCCCCCTATTTTAAAGGAAATCGAAGTGCATCAACAGACTTCAGTAAAAATTCCAAAATACAAAAATTCATTGAACTCTTTCCGGTGGGAGTCGCCGAGTTGAATGCGGAGCGGTCAAAAGACGTAACTACCGACGGACAGGACAAAGTTGATAGTCGCTATATGCTTTCCGAAAGCGCCTGAAAGTCGAGGTACTGCAGGTATAATCTTGTTACGTCCTCTGCCATCCAGCCACTTATAACTTCCCACTAAAATCAGAATTTTGTTTGCAATAGTAGGATTTCGTTCGTGTATAATTTCATGTTTTATAGCACGCTGTAATACAGGGAGCCCTGCAATAATAGAATTCACTTCCCCTCAAATGAATATGTGCACAAAAGCAGGAATAGTTTGCAGATATTCAGAATATGCAGCAGTTTGCAATGTAATAGCACGATTATTAATCTGTGATAGTAGACTGTCGCTATTGCATTGGTAGAGCAAAATGCTTTGATGTACGAAATTCTGCATTTTACACGCGGCCACAACACCCGAGAGTATACAAGCGCCCTGTGTAATATCAAATACTTTTTCACCTAACAAACAAGTCCGCCATTCATTTTTCAATTCCACTTCATCCAAAACCATTACATACATTTCTGCGCACGGTACACAAAGGGCTAGATTTTCCTTCCCCGTGTTAACTAAGTAGGTAAACAGCTATGTGTGCGATTGCAGCACTTTCTTGACAGACGGTGAAGAAATGTCGCTAACGTGTATGACTATATTCCCTAGCGTGGTTCGTTTTAATATTACTTGCCATTTAAGTCTATGACTTCCATACTATCTATTCCGTTCAAATTTTCAACAAACATTTGTATGTATCTTTGGTGTCCCACATTTTATCTCATTCCATGTAATAACTGGTGAAATATTGAAAGAAGAGTGTCCTTACAAACATTTAAGCTCTTCATTATACAATTGTTTCTAGTCTTATGTTACTGCTGGCAGCCTAGGTATTGTTCTAGAACACAGAACTTTCTCTCAGACTGAATGATATTATTATTATTTGCTATATTTTACATGATATTTAAAATTAAATACCTCGAAAAAGGTTACTCGGTGGCGCAGTTTGTTGAGGCACTGCCCTACAAGCCGGAAGGTTGCGGGTTCTATTCCCGATGGTGTCATTAGAATTTTTCATTGACATAATCCTTCCGGCCGCACTATGGCCTCATCCTCTAACCGAAATGAGTACCAGGATTATTTCATGGGGGTAAAGGCGGCCGTTGCATAGGCCTGACAACCTTACCACCTTCATGTGTCGATTGTCTTGAAATCTGGTAGCCTCAACCTCTTGGAACCTTTTAGGCCTGTTCAGGTCTGTAATTGGATTGCTCTACTTTTTTTTACACCTCGAAAAATCGTGTAGCTGAAGTTAAAAAGTTACAACTATTCCGTGGGTACTGTGTTTGTTACACGATTGTAGTGTTACTTCCTATGATACACGTACCTTTGTGATATTACTTTTCATATTAAGCTTCATGCACAGTGCCCTGTATGGCTGTTTTCTGTAGTTACTTGATGTCACGTTTTCCAGGTAAGTTGTATGCTGAATGATTTCGAGGTTGCTATTATTATTATTACTATCGTTATCATTATTGTTCTTACCTGGATCTAAAGTACATATTTTTAAGTGATGCGAATTTTGTACCAGGTTTTCTACGGTGCAGATTCCTTAAAATAATTCTTACTTCTCTCGCCATTTACATAACGTTGCCAGCAGGAGGTAAAAATCTATAAAGTACGGTCTCTTCCTTCTTGTGAAAAAATAATTCGTCATATCCTAACTTTTTTGCTGTTTCGTAGCGCTTCCCATTTGCGTGGTACAGCTGCTTTTCTATAAAATGTAACAAATTGCTCAATTATGTGATATTATACAACTAATTCTTTCCTTATACTCTATTCCGTCATTGATACGATTTTAGCACTTACTTCCCTGAATTTTTTGTCTCCACTTTTGCGTTCCGCACTCCACAAAATACATGAAACTCTTTCTCCTCCTTTGTACATATGGGCCATTTTCACCTTTCTACTTCCATCCTCGGACCCCTCCATTTTCAAATTCCAACTCAGAAACGTGCTATACCAATCCTCCCATTAACATTGCAATAGACGGCTACTAACTCATAATGACAGTGTTTGTTCTACAGTGTGCTGGGCAGAATATTTAGATTACGAGAAAAATGAAAAAAAAAACAGATATCATGACGCGTACATAATGAGAATATTCGTAATTGTTACTCTTTTCTAGTTATTAAGATGATGTATCAAGAAGAGTGAGAAAGGTGCATGGTGCAGGTTTATGATAGGTTGCATGCAGAACGTTGAAAGGGAGCCTAAAGGAAGAATCCCCTTGAAAGTTATGGTTGTTTATGATACTGAAATGTGGCTGCGATACACTGACTGTAAAACTGTGGTCTAAAACCGACTGGTTCAGGATGGAAACCAGTGTTAGACTGTACATAATACGATTACGATATTTTGCTTTCAATGAACGCAGGATCTAAATATTCTTGATTAATTCAGCAACTACCAGCTGTTCGAGTAAAAACTGTGCCATGGACTTAATCAAAAATTTAGTCACTGCTTGAGTTAGAGTTGCGTGTTCGTGGTGGAGTCTTGAGTTCATTTTGGATGCTTTTAATTTAGGTCTACAAGATAAGTAAAAATGAATTCGTGATACGTCAGGCGCTAAAGAACCTACTCAAGTCCTGGGCGACTAGTGTTCCAATCCCGGTGGAGATAATGATGTGGTTGTTTTTTCTGTTCAAGAATGCTCAGGAGACCAACCAGACCTCATTTAGTATCCGGGACCGTGTCGCACTGAAAAACGGGAATCGGCTTGTGAAGCTGACCATTCGCCTTCGTCCACTACCGTGGTCGAGAATAGTTGAAGTCTGAATTCTACAGCAGTAGGAGACTCACACGTGCTCGTGTAGTTGTAGCCTTAATTCTAGAGCAGTAGGACCTACACCTACTCGTGGAGTGGTCTATAGACAAAGAGGCAATCAAGATATAGAGTACACATCCCATTACTTTGAATGGTTTGAGGCCTACATTCTTTTCTGAAATCGGTTAGACCCAAATTTATGCCATTGTATGCGGGGAACACTTGTGATATTTATCGCACGACCTTCGTTTTTCGTTGTCAGTATTCTCATCCCCACCATTTATTTGTTTCCAAGTGTAATTTACTTTATATAATGCCACATATTTCGTAACAAATTCAAAGCTCTATGAATGTTTGTGAGTTTTAGAGAGCAAATACGAAACAAACCAGTTCAGACTACACTGTATGCAGGGTTTACAAAAATGACTGAAAGTATATGAAACATAAGAAGGTAGACACATACTACGTATTACCGAATGTTATTTCATTATGTTGTGTAAGGACAGAGTGTATTTGAGAATAGGGTGTTAAGGAGAATATTTGGGCCTAAGATGGACGAGGTGACAGGGGAGTGGAGAGAACTACATAATGAGAAGCTTAATGATCTGTACTCCTCACCCAATATTGTTCGGGTGATAAAATTGAAAAAAAAATAAGATGGGTGGGGCATGTAGCGCGTATGGGGGAGAAGAGAGGCGTATATAGGGTTTTGGTGGGGAAACCCGAAGGAAAGAAGCCGCTTGGGAGACACAGGCGTAAATGGAAAGATAATATTAAGATGGATCTTCAGGAAGTGGAATGTGAGGTTATGGGCTGGATCGAGCTGGCTTAGGATGGGGACAGGTGACGAGCACTTGTGAATGGGGTAATGAAACTTCGGGTACCATAAAATGGGGGGGGGGTGGTTATTTTGACTAGCTGAAAACCGGATAGCTTCTCAAGAAGGACTATGGTCCGTGGAGTAAGTAAGTAATGTTACGTAAGGACACTAAAGAATGCAAAAAGCAGACAAGCGCCCTCTTTTGGCTCAAAATACAAAAACTTTGCAGCACGATTTGGCAACAGAATAAAGAAGGATTAATTTAAATAGCTGGTTTTCTTTTTAAGTTACCAGAATATAATTGACATGAGTGCTGGGAGTTATTTTTCAGTTTGTGATACAACGTGACCCATCGTAACATACATTTACTATACGGTCTTCAACGATGTTACAACACTCATTAACAAGATGAGGGATGCATCCTTTAGTCGACTAATATACTTTCACTTTTGCGTTCTTCGTTATGCTGTGTGTCTCAATGATCATTATATATATAGCACACACACACACACTCCAAGTTACATATGCTGTGCAGTTTAACCGCAATACGAACAAAGCTGAATAAACTCGTAACTTATTTTTCCCCATGACATGTTAAATATTTATCAGTTTGAGCAACGTTCTACGCTGACGAACTCGTAGCTACACCAAAGAGTTCCGAATTCTATCTTGCGCCAAGCCACTAACTTCAGTTTAACTCCCTGTAACTTAGACTCTTATTTTACCCTGTACCAATACAAATCAAATTAAATTTGCTAAACACTTATACGTTGTAAAAATCCAGTTTCATCCGGAACGTCTCAGTAGTTTCGGACGTGGAACGCGTAGACACACGGGTGTGTGTGTACGATTGTGCGTCTAGATGTTCAGAGAAGAACCGTTTGTCAGGATTTAGTCTCCAGTACAACTTGTATAGAGAAGGTATTGCAAATGGGAAAGGAAAGACATGAAATTTGTCATGTTGCTAGAATTTGAAGTTTTAATGTCCCTAGCACACATAAACCGATTTACTACTTTTATCTTGTCTTAATTTAGTGTCGTAAGAATACAACTTTTATGACAACGTACAGTAAATTTTTAATGCGCAATGGGACACATTTACCTGTAATAAGAACAAGACCAATAAGAAATATGAACTGCAATCAAGGCAAATGAATAAAATCCAACTATATGCCACTTATTACTTTATTGTGCTTATGTTAGGCTCAACATGTTTCGGGCACCATTATGCCCACCGTTAGGAGCTCACGACGATAGCGTTGGTTACCACATAGGCCGTCTGGTTCTCGAGTTGCTGCTGGTTGGAGGTTAAGTGCAGGCAGGATGGATGAGTGTCCGGACCGAAGGCTGTTACAGCCTGACATAAGCATAATAAAGTAATAAGTGGCATCTAGTTGGATTCTATTCTTCATTTATCAAGATGATGCACGGTCCAATACACATCAAATTTGCGAACAAAACGTTTGGAAAGTAGATGTATCACGCTGGAGCGTTCTTGTCCGCTCTTTTTTGCCCGTCCCTTTGAATATCAATACGGACACACAAAAGCACGCCCGTCGTACTGTTTCTTACAGAGCCTCAACGTAACGTGCCCTTTCGTGTAACTCATCTCGCTACGAGACGGACGGTCCGAGGACCGAATACCGTTGGCGACAAAACGTATTCCTTCTACATACCTGTCCAACCGGGTCTGGGGCCCACACAGTCTCCTCTACAATGGGTACTAAGGCGCTTTCCCGGGGGCTAAAGCTATCTGGACGTGAAGTTGACCACCCATCCCCATCCAGCTCCGATGTTAACATTGTGTAGAGCTATAGCTCTATTTCCCTCTTCGCCTTGATGGCATGTTACAGGGTGAAATTTACTTCTATATAAGCCACTCTACTATCTTCGTCCCTCCACAAACCTACCCGGAAACTTCTGGTTCATACAAAGACAAGGAAAAATCGTGAGGAATAGAAAATAAGCGCATTTTTCAACTGACTCCACACTAACTTTTTCCTGATGGTTTTGTCTCTTCCTTCCATTAGGTTTGAAGTATTCCCTTTTGCGATCCCGTCCATTTGTCAGCCCAGAAATGCACTGTATCTCTATATGGTTCTAAGCTTATGGTGGAAAGTACATAGAAGACACTACGTGACCTGGCAAAACAAAGCTAAGCAGAAATATGCAAGCGCTGTTAATTATTTCGATTGGGAAGCCCACGGCTTTGTAATTACTGTACTTTGTTATCTCTTTCTTTTGCTGCCCTTCCGAAGGGCAATTTGTCTCGACGCTACTGCTACCGCATGCTGTTTCCAGGGGTGACCAACTTGCATTTCATATTAAAGTTAAACGTAACCGTCACACCACTCACACACTCAGAAGGAACATTCTGGACCTCAAAAACACAGGACGTAGTCAAGTTCCAACAGCTCATCTCGCAGGCGGAAAGCAATGCATAAGCACTGAATACGATGGAAGACTTTTGAGACTTTCTGAATATGGAATCGCGGAAGACATGAAACAAAGAATCAAAAACGAAGGAAAGAAGAAAAAGAAGAAAAGAAGTGGTCGTATCCACTACTTTTGTTTTGTTGTAGTTACAAGGATTTCTGCAGAATGTCACAGTGGCATCCTTGGTCAGTTTCTTGAATTTGGTCATTTAAATTGCATTCACATTCACAAGAGGCTAGGAAATGTTCAGTGCTCTGAATACAAAGTCCGCCACTGTGCTGTTTTCCGTGATTGACTGTAGCGTCTCTCTTGCGTCTCTTTCCTATGTAAATCAATAAATGTTGGTTAGAGACGGGAGAGAGTCGGTGGGAGCCAGGGGAGTGAGTGAGTTATTGGGCTCAGGGGAGCACCGAAAGCCGGCTACTTGCCGCGCGATCGGCGGCAAAGACGCTGCAGCTTCCTGTTGTGGCGCGCGTTTCTCAACTACTCTTGCCCTGTACCATGGTACTGTACCATGACGGATTGTCCGCCCCCTACTCATAACTTCCGGTATCATAATTGTGTGTCCGTCTCCGTCTAATAACACTTGCTAACATGACGGACGGTGTGTCCGTCCCTTCCTAATAACATATGGTAACATGACGGTTTGTCCGTCCCTTCCTAATAACATATGGTACCATGACGGTGTGTCCGTCCCTTCCGAGTAACAAATGGTACCATGACGGTATGTCCGTCCCTTCCTAAAGCATATGGTACCAGGACGGTGTGTTCGGCCCTTCCGAATAACATATGTTAACATGACGGTGTGTCCTTCCCTTTAGAATAACATATGGTACCATGACAGTGTGTCCGTCCCTTCCGAGTATCAAATGGTACCATGGCGGTATGTCCGTCCCTTCCTAAAGCATATGGTACCATGACGGTGTGTCCGTCCCATCCTATTAATATACGGCATAATAACAGTTTGTTCGTCCCCTTGTCTTAACTCTTGTGCAAGAAAAGTCAAGGTCATGATTTTGTATCGTTGAAGACGTTTCGGAAACTGCCTATCTTGACTGTGGTTTGACTTTGTATTTCCTACAATTTAACCATGTAAATGTATCTTGAAGCTTTCATGGCTGCAACGTTCAACAAAGTCTTCTCGGGCTAACAACCGCGTGAGGTGGTTGCAATAAATCGAGCAAGACCGATTCTGTCTCTAACAGCGGCGTTCTGATATACCAGAAAGCTGAAACCTTGTTATTTGTTTTGAACCACAATTTTTGACGTTGTTTCTTGTGACACCCTGTTAGACCTGCTGTTGTTACGTCATTATGTTAAGCGACAAGTTTGTGTTCTAAAGCAGAAGTTTTTAAGTACTTTCGGCCGAGACCGAGATTAATTTGTGAGCAAGTTCCTCGGTCCACCAGCTCCGTTTTGAATAAATACTCTATTGATTGCGATTAAAATATAACTAACGCTTCCGAAGTTAGGTACTTGTACAAACGAACAATAGCAGTTACACGGTTACTAATTAGTTTTTTGGTTGCTAATACATAATACTACTGCAAGTTTGTAAATATTAGTATGGCGTAGAATCCAAACAGCTTGTACTCGATTAATGTGAACCCTGACGTTGCGGCTGCTTTAGAATTTATTGTATTTGAAACCCTGCACCCTAAATCACTCCTTGGTGGCAGTCAGCTTCGAAGTTTAGTTCTTGTGACAGCAGGTACTGAAGATCCAGCTTCCCATAAGCTGTTTGTAGAAAGTGGTACTAAAACCTACATAGCCTCATTCCTCCAATTTGGTTTCTCTTTCTTACTTTGATCTCTAACGCATTCAGTGATTCTGTTTGTACTTGTCGCGTCGTTCTGGATCTCACTAAGTTGCTCTTGAAGACCAGCTGTGCTTGAAATGTCATCAGCCAAATCTTCAACGTCTGTGTCAAATGGGCTGCACATCCGGCTGTCTTCAGTCACATGCTACAAAATGTAGTGGTTGAAGTGAAGGGTTCGTCCTGCGAAATGCTGCAAGGTAATATTTTTATATCAGGGAATTTAGCGCTGTTCTTCTTGATGAAACAAATTTAATGGCGAGGAAGAGCAACTTCGTTGTCTTCATTTTTCTCTTCTACAATTACACTTGTGCTATGAAAGCTGTCGTCTGATAGCTACAGTACTTGCATTCAAAAATTCAGCTTCCTTTTTTTCGGCACGCACATGCACACACACACACAAACACAAACGCACACACACACACACTTGAAAGAAATGTATAATCAAATTAATCATACACGTCAGCACTACCTATTTTATTTATACATAAAGCTACATGTTTCGACCCATCAGTCGGTCTCTTCAGGCCTACATAGCAGACTAAGTCAATGGTGCTGTGTGCACATTGGGATCCCAATATGTTTACAATAATAAAGTACATAAACTCTGGTAAGTTTCTTTGCTAAGGACGAATGAAATATGTATTTCATTAGTCCTTAGCAAAGAAACTTAACGTATTTCATTCGTCCTTAGCAAAGAAACTTAACGTATTTCATTCGTCCTTAGCAAAGAAACTTAACGTATTTCATTCGTCCTTCGCAAAGAAACTTAACGTATTTCATTCGTCCTTAGCAAAGAAACTTAACGTATTTCATTCATCCTTAGCAAAGAAACTTAACATATTTCATTCGCCTTAGCAGAGAAACTTAACGTATTTCATTCGTCCTTAGCAAAGAAACTTAGCGTGTTTCATTCGTCCTTAGCAAAGAAACTTAACGTATTTCATTTGTCCTTAGCAGAGAAACTTAACGTATATCATTCGTCCTTAGCAAAGAAACAGCGTATTTCATTCGTCCTTAGCAAAGAAACTTAACGTATTTCATTCGTCCTTAGCAGAGAAACTTAACGTATTTCATTCGTCCTTAGCAAAGAAACTTAACGTATTTCATTCGTCCTTAGCAAAAAAACTTAACGTATTTCATTCGTCCTTAGCAGAGAAACTTAACGTATTTCATTCGTCCTTAGCAGAGAAACTTAACGTATTTCATTCGTCCTTAGCAAAGAAACGTAACGTATTTCATTCGTCCTTAGCAAAGAAACTTAACGTATTTCATTCGTCCTTAGCAGAGAAACTTAACGTATTTCATTCGTCCTTAGCAGAGAAACTTAACGTATTTCATTCGTCCTTAGCAAAGAAACTTAGCGTATTTCATTGGTTCTTAGCAAAGAAACTTAACGTATTTCATTAGTCCTTAGCAAAGAAACTTAACGTATTTCATTCGTCCTTAGCAAAGAAACTTAACGTATTTCATTCGTCCTTAGCAGAGAAACTTAACGTATTTCATTCGTCCTTATCAAAGTAACTTAGCGTATTTCATTCGTCCTTAGCAAAGAAACTTAACGTATTTCATTCGTCCTTAGCAAAGGAACTTAACGTATTTCATTCGTCCTTAGCAAAGAAACTTAACATATTTCATTCGTCCTTAGCAAAGAAACTTAACGTATTTCATTCGTCCTTAGCAAAGAAACTTAAGGTATTTCATTCGTCCTTAGCAAAGAAACTTACCAGAGTTAATGTATTTTATTATTGTAAACATATTGGGATCCCAACTTGCACACAGCACCAATGACTTAGTCTGCTATGTAGACCTGAAGATGACCGACTGATGGGTCGAAACATGTAGCCTTATGTGTAAATAAGAAATGTAGTGCTGACGTATATAATTAATTTTATTATACACACACACAAACACACAATATTGCAATTCGAAAACCTTAGGGGCAGGAGATAATTTCTCAGGTTGCCATCTAACCCTACAATATGAAGTAAATGTCTGTACGCGGAGCCACTGCACAAGGGTATCTGGCTCAAAAGATTCCTGTTGTTTAACAACCTTGCTTTTATGAAACTCGCTACTTGAATGATTTCTTTCATCACAATATCCAACCCCTCCAACAGCCTCCTGGAACCGTCATTCTTGTTGTGGGGGAGGCAATAAAAAATTTCCCTTCGGATTTACTTTCTTCACTCTGGCAGCATACTCCAGTCATTGCTTGTGCACCGTGCACCTTCGGTGCACAAACTAAAACACTGATTTCAGATTAGATTGCCTCTACTACTCTTAAAACATCTACTGTTTTAGTGGCAGACAGTGGCTGGCAAAGCAGAAATGCTTCAAGAGCATCAGCACACATTACTCCATGGCCCCTCATGTTAAAACTCTTTTGTTTAGGTGGAAATTTGAATTCGTGACAGACGGTGACGACGCAACCAAGAAGGCATGTTGGCCAATGTTCAGGTCGCGTCCTGTTCTAAGGGATGATAGAACATGGTACGTGCAATTACGTTGGTGCTAGATAGCTTCCTGCCTTTATCAATATGTGTTTCATGTGGTTCAGATTTCCTTGTGTTTTCAGATCCACCTACACTAAATTTGAAATAAAACTCTACGACACACGAATTGATATTTCAGGCGCTGAAGTTCTGTCCTTTCATATGTGTTGCGCATTGCAGGCTCCTGACTGGATCAGACACGAGTTACAGACTAAAACAGAGAAAATAGACACGACATTTAAAGATTATCTCTCTCTCCAGTGCCCTAATCGTGAATTATTCATATTACGTTAGACTTCAAACAAACAGATGTTGTTCCACAACTCGCCCATCTTGTTTTCATCCGATCCAATCACCCCTCCCCACCCCTCCCCTCTGCCTACTAACTCCGTATTTCTGACATACGTTTCATTGTCTTTTCTCTTTGTCTTCTGTCAGCACTCCAAGTCTCACCCTCTTCCTCATTTCAGACCAATAATGGAGGAAACAGGGAAGGTTAAGGACGTATATCAAGCTAAATCCCCACACCCCGCTTTCACAATTACCTCATAAAACGTCTCCATTCCACACCACGTTGTTCTCCTTTATTGAAATCATGAATCTCATCTCCGTTCATTACCTCACAGCCACCCTCTAAGCCACTTGATTTGTTGGCTGATTGCACTTACTGCCAATATTTGTTGCTTCTGTGGTAAGATAAATGAATTCTGTGAATAGGTCGTTAAGTAAATTCCTAAGTATGGTTTTTTTTCCCCCTCCATATTTTGTTTCGTTTATTATCTGGTGCCTTGGTGCGAACTTTGGGCAGGAGTTCTGAAAGTAATATTTTGTAAACAATTTTAATTAGCCAGCCACTCTGGGGAAAAAAAAAACTTCACGTCGTCGCAAGTTTTAAGGAACGTAATAACAGTTAACCTTTAGACGCCTAACGTCAACTATAGATGACGTACCGCACCGCTAACCTCCAAAGTTGCATTTTATGTATTTATTCAACAAATATAGGTACCGAATATATTAAACATGGTGTATATACTCTCCGTTTTTTTCTCTTCAAAATGCAGTTTGTTTCATAATTACAACATATTTGGTCCCTGTATTATTGACATTTTATATACAGGGTGTGCTAAAATTAAAAAAATAATTCCGGCGCCAAAAGTTTAATGTCTGATGTAGACTTGGGGTTGTCGCAGCGATACTGATAAGGATTCAAGTCAGTTCGAATACGATATCGTATCGACTGATAAATTTTTCAAACTTTACGGACTGGCTTGTTTCTTACATCATTAGAATATAAGAAGGGTGACTTGCACTTTATGGACCCTGAAGTTAGAGGTAGCTGGATTTTCCGAAACGTCGCTGACTATTACGTATTTACGCCGCTACGTAAACCAGAAGACTTAACAAGTCTTGAAATCCAATTGCAACACCCTAAGAAAGTAGGGGGACTGGAAAGGTGAAACCTCAAGCATTCTTGATCTCTCTCGCCTGTTTTTTTTTTTTCGTTGTACCGTGCATTTTGATACCTATAAAGTTCATACACCAACAAATGCACTCTATATTAAACTTGATAAAAGTGCATTTGTTGGTGTATAAACTTTATAGATATTCTTGATCTCATTAGTACATGAAGAAAAGGTGCTTCAAAATCGAAAAGGTTTACTTTTAGGAGAACGAGACTAGTTTGGTCCTACTCTCGGCTGGACGACATGTCTTCATTGCGTGAAGTCTACGACAAAGCTTTAGTTCTCTGAACATTTGTATTAGGGATGTTCCGCTTTCAAATATCAACCCGAAGACCGGCGACCCTAAAGGACTTCTTCGTAGATTTCCTCAGTTCCTTCGGACAAATGCAAAACTGGCTTTCGAATTTTGCCACAGTGGTTTCACCTCACAGTTTATTCCAAGTTATTATTCACTAGTCGTACTGGCACTCGTCGCTATAGCCCGAGCATCTGACAGCATCTTTAAGTGTATATACCGTAACACAAACAAATCTGCAGTTTGTCATCTGACACTTGAAAAAGGGCTGTTACGAGAGAGGCGAATAAAACGTCTTGCGGTCCGCTAGAAAATGGCCATGTTTAGATATTACGAATAATACGGCCATTTCACCGTTCTTATTTTCTCTTACATAGTTCAGTGAACGGTACTTTAAACTCGCAAATAGGCAGTCAGAAACGTATATAAAATGTCAACTTCTGTCACAGTAATATACGTTTTTGGGTCTTAGTGCACGTCCACTCTTTTCGTTCACCAGATTATAATTACTTGCAGCTACGTAGTACCAAGGCGAGAGGAGCCCATTGTATGTTCTGTTTAGCAATGTGTCCGAATATTTAATAATGTATGGCTTAATTACTCTTTCAGAACCTTGTCATACTTTGTGATACCGTCCGAATTTATCATAATTAATACTTTAATTTCTTTTCAGAATACTATCGTTAGGACTACGTTCGGATTATTGATAACGCTATATTATGAAATATGTATAAAATACCTTTACATTGTGTAGATAACTAATAGCTGTTACATGTGTTTAAGTACGTGTATGTGCTCATGTGGTCTAGTGGTCAGAGTTTCTGGCTACAGATACAGAGGTCCCGGGTTCGATCCCCGGCGCTACCAGATTTTCTGAGTATTAGTGGGTCTGGAACGGGGTCCACTCAGCCTCGTGAGGTCA
>Ga0123354_10007675_pt1 | contig 16290 bp, 12 predicted proteins | sample TergutLab28metaG_2_FD_97872 | JGI IMG/M metagenome (GOLD analysis project Ga0123354, IMG submission 97872) | Labiotermes labralis P4 segment gut microbial communities from Petit-Saut dam, French Guiana - Lab288 P4 | ecosystem: Host-associated > Arthropoda: Insects > Digestive system > Gut ...
TACCTATCCCGTTACCGGCGGGCAGGTGGAGCGCTACAACGACAATGGCGTCACGCTGTGGAACGGCGGCATCTATTCCAATTCGGTGATGATGGACCGCAACTTGGGGGCGGTGGAGAATTTCTTCACCACGCAGCCCGCCACGACCAACAGGGGGTACCTCTACTACCAGTTCGGGCGTAAGGATCCATTCCCGAGCGTGTTGGCTTCCGTGTCCGGCGCACAGGTGTCGGGGCTCACTTTCACCGCCGCACCTCAAACCATCGCCACGTCGGTGGCCAATCCGTGGACTTTCTATACCATAGCTTCTTCCGACAACTGGACAAACGATGCCAACGGCACGTCATATCTTTGGAACGATCCGGATGCCCCCACCTCGGTCAATACGAGCAAGAGCATTTACGATCCATGCCCTCCGGGGTGGAAGATGCCGGAAACCGGCGTGTGGAGCGACTTTGTTTCCGGCGTGACCACGCAAAACTCTTCGCGCGATCTGTCGTGGGGCTACGGCCAGGGCATCGGCAGCACGTCCAACCCTGTCAACGGGGTGCGCTATTGGCCCGGAGGGGCAACCGATCCCGTGGGCGGCCGGATATGGTATCCCGCCACGAGCTACCGCGACAACACGTCCGGCGTGATCGGCTACGTCGGCACTTTTGGCTACTATTGGACGGCCACGCCCATCAACCTCACCCCATCCAAGACGGGTTACAACCTGTTCTTCACCAGCAGTTCTATTATCGCGAACTACACCAATATCCGCGCCCTCGGATTCCCCGCCCGCTGCATTTCGGAATGATAGGATGCGACGGCGACTGTTACCGGTTTAACATAAATTTGACTTGGATGTAACGGTTTCGTAATACCGGTTCGGTTATTTTGCAGCGGGAAAAATCCCTAAAAAACCTGACCGGCATGAAAAACCTTACAAAAAAATCCTTTTGCATCGCCTTGCTCACAGGCTCGATGATGCTTGGCGCCAGTTCTCTGAAGGCGCAGTACCTGCTCGCATCCGATTCCACGTTCAACGCCGGCACGCCCATGACGGGGCACATTTGGGGTTATGCGTTCGGCGATTATTACTACAAGTCGCATGCGGACGCCCTCAATCGCGGCGGGTCGAACCAATATAGCGGCATCCCTCAAGACCGCAACGCCTTCCAGCTGCGCCGCGTCTATCTGGGTTACGATTACAATTTCAGCAAAAAATTCTCCGCCGAACTGCTGTTGGCGGCCGAGGACAATTTTCCGGCGGGGAATCCTCCCTCATCCGCAACCGCCAGTGGCGACCAGCTCTTGAATAATAAGCTCGCCTTTTATGTGAAGCTGGCCAATCTGCGCTGGAAAAACATCTGGAAAGGCACCGATCTGGTGCTCGGGCAACAGGGCACACCCGCCTTTTCGACCCTGACCGAGAAAATATGGAACTACCGCTCCATCGAAAGGACGATCGCCGACGTGCGCCGCACACCCTCTTACGACCTGGGCGCCGGCTTGCAGGGAACGTTCGACCCCAAGACTAAAAACTACGGCTATAACCTTTTGGTCGCCAACGGCAGCAGCGCCAAGCCGGAAGGCGACAACTACAAGTGGCTTTACGGGGACGTCTGGGCAAAGTTCCTCGCCCAGAGGCTTATCGTAGACGTTTACGCCGATTATGAGAGGTTGGGCTGGTCGAACGGCTGGCACCATTCGCGCCAGATGCTGAAAGGGTTCGTCGCTTGGAACACCGGCCCCGTAACAATAGGCGTGGAGGGTTTTGTAAATAACCTGAAACAGGATATATTTGCAACGAGAATAAGCGATGGCGGCGTGGACACGCTCAGCAACGTTGCAAGCGGCATCTCGGCATATGTCCACGGCGACATCGTCAAAAACAAGCTGCGCTTCTTTGCACGCTACGACCACTTCTCGCCCACAAACAAGGTCGATAACGCCAAGTATAACAAATACGTTTTGAACACGGCCAACTATAACGACAATTCCTACTCTTCGGTGGCCAGTGGCGGCAACCCCGCCGTGGCGACGGGCGACCAGACCTACACGCAGGATTTCATCACCGCGGGCTTGGACTACTCGCCGATAAAGAATGTCCACATCATGCCCAACATCTGGTACACCCACTACGCCACGCAACTTTCGGGCGATCTGAATAATACGGTCAACGGCGCCTTGGCCTCCAAGGCGAAAGGCGATTTCGACCTCGCATGGCGCCTCACTTTTTATTACGTCTTCGGAAAATAAACCATAAATAATAACAATCATGAAAACCAGGATCTCAGGCATCATCACCCTCGCACTGCTCGTGGCAAGTGCAACGTTCACCTCGTGCGGCGGCGGCGCAAACAAGCCGGCCGGGCCCGTCACCGGTGCAGGCAGCTCGTTCGACAACCCACTGTTCTCGAAAATGTTCGCCGTCTATTTCGACACGCTGAAAGTGCAGATCAACTACCAGTCGGTAGGGTCGGGCGCGGGTATCTCGCAGTTGACCAACAAGACCGTAGATTTCGGCGCTTCGGACGCTCCGATGAACGCCAAGCAGGATTCCGCAGCCGTCAAGCCGGTGCTTCACATCCCCGTCACGGCGGGCGCGGTCGTCGTCAGCTACAACCTTCCCTCGGTGAGCGAGACGCTGAAATTTACCCCCGACATCATCGCCGGCATCTACCTGGGCAAGATCACCAAATGGAACGATCCCCTCATCGCCGCCGCCAATCCGGGCGTCAAACTGCCCGCGACGGCGATCGTTGTGGCGCACCGTTCGGACGGCAGCGGCACCACGGCCATCTTCACCTCCTATCTCTCCAAGGTCAGCGCCGACTGGCAGGCCAAGGTGGGCGCCGGCACGGCTGTCAACTGGCCTGTGGGCTTGGGCGGCAAAGGCAATGAGGGCGTTTCGGGTCTCATCAAACAAACCCCCGGTGGGATCGGTTACATCGAGCTGGCCTATGCCATTCAGAACAACCTTCCCTTTGCCACCGTGCAGAACAGGAGTGGCAACTTCATCGTGCCTTCTATCCAGAGCGTTACGGCCGCCGCCAACATCGCTATCCCCGCCGACGGCAAGGTGCTGCTGACCGACACCGCCGCCCCCGACGGCTATCCCATCGCCGGTTTCTCGTGGGTGCTCCTCTATCAGGAACAGGCTTACGGCAACCGCACGCAGGCTCAGGCCGAGCAACTGGTGCGCCTGGTCTACTGGATGATCCATGACGGACAGAGGTATAGCGCGGCCCTGCACTACGCCCCGCTTTCGGACGCAGCGGTGACAGTAGGCGCAAACCTTTTGCGGTCGACCACCTTCAACGGAAAACCGATCCTGAACTAATCCTCGATCCTCGAACGATGCGATTGAATGCGGTTATCGAACCATATAAGGGGTGAAAAGACATTCAAAGGATTGCTCAACGCCGCGGGACTGCTGTTGATCCTCGTAGTGGGCGCGATTCTCGTAACGCTGGTATGGCAATCCATACCGGCGTTGCGCGCTTTGGGACTGCGCTTCTACTGGAGCTCCACGTGGGATCCGGTGAACAACGTCTTCGGCGCGTTGCCGTTCCTGCTGGGCACTTTGATCACCTCCTTTGTGGCGCTTGCCATCTCCGTGCCGTTCTCGATCGCCGTGGCCATATTACTGGGCGAATATTTTCCCAAGGGCGGCTTTGCCAATTTCATGCGCAGCGTCATCGACCTGATCGCCGCCGTGCCCTCGGTCATATTCGGCTTTTGGGGATTTTTCGTGCTGGTACCGCTCATCAGGGTTTTGCAGATAAAGCTCGGGGTAACTCCCAATGGGGTAGGGCTCTTCGCCGCATCGCTGGTGCTCTCGATAATGATCATCCCCTACGCCGCTTCGCTCGGCACGTCGATGATCAAGATGGTGCCCGCCGAGTTGAAGGAGAGCGCCTACGCGTTGGGGGCCACGCGGTGGGAGGTGTTGCGCTACGTCATTTTGCCCCATGCGCGGTCGGGGCTGATGGCCGGCATATTGCTCTCGCTCGGGCGCGCCATCGGCGAGACGATGGCTGTAACGATGGTCATAGGCAACGCGAGCGACCTGCCCCGCAGCCTCTTCTCCACGGGTAACACCATGGCGAGCGTCATCGCCAACGAGTTCGGCGCGGCGCCCGATCCTATCTATGTCTCGGCGCTGATACAGATGGGCCTGCTGCTGTTCCTGGTAACTTTCGTCATAAACCTCATCGGCAAATCGGTGATCCGGCGCATGTCTAAAAAATAAGATAATGAAGGCAAAACTCAGAGGCAGGATCGCAAAAAGCAGGGGGGTGAACTGGCTCATCGTCGTGCTGTCGGCAATGTGCGTGGTGCCGCTGCTGCTGATCCTGATCTACATCATAAAAGCCGGCATCGGCGCGATAAACTGGAGTTTTTTCGTCAATATTCCCAAGCCGGTGGGCGAGGTGGGCGGGGGTATCGCCAATGCGTTGATAGGCACTGTGATCATTATTTCGATCGCCGCCGCGATAGCCATCCCCACCGGCATCATGGGCGGAATCTATCTGAACGAATACAAAAACAGCCGCTTTGCGTGGTGGGCGGGCATGTGTGTGGATGTGTTGCAGGGCGTTCCCTCGATTGTCATCGGCATCATCGGCTACCTGTGGCTGGTCGTTCCGTTCGGCAGCCATTCCGCGCTGGCGGGCAGTGCCGTGCTGGCGATCATGATGCTGCCTATCATCATCCGCTCCACGGAAGAGACCCTGAAACTGCTGCCCAACTCGCTGAGGGAAGCGGCTTTTTCGCTGGGCGTCCCGTTCCACAGGATGATCATGCGGGTGGTGGTTCCCTGCGGCCTGGGCGGGATCACCTCGGGTGCTATGCTCGCCGTGGCGCGCGTGGCGGGCGAAACGGCCCCCCTGCTCTTCACGGCGTTCGGCAACTCGTTCATCACCGCCAATCCGCTACATCCCATGCAATCGCTGCCCCTGCTGATATTCAACTACGCTACAAGTCCCTACGAAGACTGGCAAACCCTGGCGTGGGGAGCCTCCCTCGTCCTGCTGGTGTTGGTGCTCTCGCTCAATCTGCTCACAAAACTTATGACGCGCAAATGGAAAGTACAATTATAAAGACGGTCGACTACAATTCGTGGTTCGGCGACAACCATGTGGTGAAGAACGTCAACATGGAGATCCCGCGCAACAGCGTCGTCGCCATAATGGGCCCCTCGGGGTGCGGCAAGACCACCTTCCTGCGCGGGATCAACCGCATGCACGAGCTCACCCCCGGCGCACACGCCGATGGGAAAATATTGGTGGACGGCGAGGACATCATGAAGTTGCACCCCATCGCCGTGCGCCTGAAGATAGGGATGGTGTTCCAGCGGCCGAACCCATTCCCCAACCTGAGCATCTACGATAATGTGGTGGCGGGTTACAAGCTCAACGGCATCGGGTTGTCGCGGCAGGAGCGGGACGAAATAGTCGAGCAATCGCTCACCAAGGTGGCGCTGTGGGGGGAGGTCAAAGACTCCCTGAAGAAAAAGGGGACTTTCCTTTCGGGCGGGCAGCAACAGCGTCTGTGCATCGCTCGCGCGATAGCCATGCAGCCGGAGATATTGCTCTTCGACGAACCCACCTCGGCGCTCGACCCCATCTCCACGGCCACGGTCGAGGAGCTGTTCATCGAGCTAAAACGCAACTACACCCTTATCATCGTTACGCACAACATGCAACAGGCCGCGCGCGTGAGCGACCGCACGGCCTTTTTCATGCTCGGCGACCTGGTCGAGTATGACGACACGAAAAAGATGTTCACCAATCCCGACAAGGAACAGACACAGAACTATATAACCGGCAGATTTAGTTAAACGACATGGAAAACAAAGAGCTTAAACACACCGAGCGGGAGCTTATCGCCCTGCGGGAAGAGGTGAACGAGATGTGGAAGCTGGTGCTTTCGCAGCTCGAAAAGTCCAAACAGGCTTTCCTGAACAAGGATATGGAGCTGGCGCGGGAGGTGGTGAGCCGCGAGAAGCGTGTGGACGCCTTCGAGCTGAAGATCGACAGCGACGGGGAGAACTATATCGCCCTCTACGCCCCGGTGGCCATCGACCTGCGACTGGTGCTGTCGATGATAAAGATCAGCAGCACGCTCGAGCGCATCGGCGACTTCGCCGAAGGGATCGCGCGCCACGTGATAGAGGACGAGTGTTTGCAAATCGATGCGAAACTGGTCGAAGAGTTGCAGATCGAGAACATGTTCGACATGGTGATCTCCATGCTGGCCGACAGTTTCGTGGCCCTCGATTCGGAGAACACCAAACTCTCGGGCAAGATCCTGGGCAAGGACGAGCGGGTGGACGACCTCTACCGCAAAGCCATCTATACACTTGCGGAGCATGTAAAGAGCGACCCTTCCTCGGCCGAGTGCTGCATGAAAACGCTGCTGATGGTCCGTAAACTCGAGCGCATCGGCGACCATTGTGGCAACATCGTCGAGGAGATCGTCTTCTACATCGACGCCAAGGTGCTCAAACATGCCCGAAAGGTTGCCGGGGTTGCGAAAGAGAAAATTTAACGATTACCTTTGCGGTATAAGCGGGATGGGTATGGGCCGGAAAATAGTTGTGGTCGACGACGAGCGCGATATTTGCGAGATACTCCAGTTCAACCTCACCAGCGAGGGGTATGAGGTCGTGTGCGCCTCGTCGGCGGAAGAGGCGCTCGGGGTGATCGCGCCCGACGTCTCGCTCGTGCTGCTCGATGTGATGATGGGCGGGATGTCGGGCCTGAAAATGGCCGAGAAGTTGCGCAGGGAGGGCAACGACGTGCCTATCATCTTCCTCACGGCCAAGGATACGGAGAACGACATGCTTACGGGTTTCTCTGTAGGGGGCGACGACTATATTTCCAAGCCGTTCTCGATCAAGGAGGTGGTGGCGCGCGTGAGGGCGGTGCTAAAACGCCATAACGCCCGCGCCGTACCGGCAGCGGGGATGTCCGGCGGGGAGGATGTGTCGGAGAAGGGCCGCCTCGCATTCGGCGAGGTGGTCATAGACCTCGAAACGAAAGAGGTGTTCATCTCGGGCGCGAACATAGCCCTGACCAGGACCGAGTTCGGGATATTGGCCCTGCTGGCCTCCAATCCCTCGCGCATTTTCAGCCGCGAGGATATGATCGACCGCCTGTGGAAGGACGCGCCTTATGTTACCGAGCGCACGGTCGATGTCCACATCACCCGCCTGCGCAAAAAACTGGGGGCCCAAGCCACGCTCATCGCCAGCCGCCCGGGTTACGGCTACCGCTTCAATATACCGCAGCAATGAAACCGACCCGCAACAACACAAAGAAAGCATCGTTACTTCTTTTCTCGTGTGTCTTCTACATTGCCGCTTTTTCGCAAGAATCTGGGTCTGTGAAAGGTAGATTGTTGGGAAAAAACGCTCCTGTCGAATTTGCCGATATATCGCTTTATGCTGCACAAGACACGATCAAAGCCTTATATCATTCCTCTACTGATTCCACAGGAGCGTTTTATTTGAATAAAATCCCTTTCGGAAAATACAGACTGACCGCCGATTTACTCGGATATAAAAGATTATCCAAAGCGATAATTCTTGCAAAAGGAAGCGCTTCTGCCGATTTGGGAAACATGTCGATGGCCACTGACGCTGTGATGTTAAATTCGGTAGAGGTAAATATCGCTGCCAAATTGGTGGAAAATAAAATAGACAGAATAATATTCAACGCGGAAAAAGATATTACCTCTCAAACCGGCGCGGCAATAGATGTCCTGAAAAAAGTACCGATGGTTTCGGTAGATGTTGATGGCAATGTGCAGTTGGCGGGCGGCTCCGGAGTCCGGTTCCTGATCGACGGGAAACCATCCACAGTTTTTGGAAGCAATATTACGGACGTGTTGCAATCCATTCCCGCCAATCAAATAAAGAGCGTAGAGGTGATCACCAATCCGGGCGCCAGGTATGACGCGCAAGGCACCGGCGGTGTCATTAATATCGTACTTAAACACAACACGCTGCAAGGCGTAAGCGGAAATGTGTCCTTAACGGTCGGAACTATCATGCAAAACGGTTCTTTCAATATCCATGCGCGGAAAGGGAAATTCGGAATGAACGCATTTGCAAATGGCAATGTCCGGCTATCCACTAAAACGCAAAACGATTTAAAACGTATATCGACTGATACGGTCGCCCGAACAAATTACATGTTGCACCAATCCGGTAGCGGTAGTTCCGCCCAGCACGGGTTCCAGACAGGGATCGGGTTAGATTGGAGTCCGGACAAAGTTAACAGTGTCGCAGGCGCTATAAATTATTCCGGTTTCGGCAACAGGTCGACAGGACACAACAATCAATCGGAGCGATTGCTGGATTTCGGAGGAGATGTTTTGTCGGATATTAATTCCATCAACAATACGGCGGGAGCTTTCTCGGAATATAGTTTTTCCCCGAGCCTGAATTATCAACGCAAGTTCAAGAACAAAGACCGGCAACTGGCGATAGGCCTGGATGGCAGTTTTTCGCACAATAGAAAAACGGCCGACAATGACCAATACCTGCAACCGCAGGATTCTTTGATATATGGCACTAAAAACGTCAATCCCGCAAAAGAAAATAATTATGAGGCGACGGTAGATTATGTACAGCCACTGCACAAAGACGTAAATCTTGGAATAGGCGGAAAGTTCAGCGGATATGATATTTCCAGCATAGCCGATGTTTTGAAATGGGATCCGGTCACTAATGATTATATCTCCAATTCTTCCCTGTCGAACAGTTTCGACTATCATCAAAAAGTGTATGCGGCTTATGCCGAATTAACTTTTCCCATCGGTAAATCGTTTAGCGCACGGATCGGCGGGCGCGATGAACTGACCCGAATAAACGCGTTCTATGCGGACGCGCAGCAAACCGTTCATAAAAATTATAACATTTTTGTTCCCTCCGTTTTCCTGATGAAAAAAATAGGTGAAACGCAGACAGTCAAGCTGAGTTTCACTAAAAGGATCGGGCGCCCCGATTACGGGGATCTGGACCCTTTTATCAACACGAGCGATCCCACCAGCATTTCTATGGGAAATCCTGATCTTAAGCCGGAAGTATGGGACAGGTACGAAGCTTCCTATAACAAAATCTTAAATGATATCGGTTCATTTATGGCCACCTTGTTTTACAGGCAAAGCAATGGCGACATACAGTCATACACTACCTTTTATCCGTCCATACAGATCGGCGACACCACTTTTACCAACGCAACGGTTTCTATTCGAAAAAATATCGGCGTTGAGAAGAACGCGGGCGCCGATCTGTTCTTCGATCTTAATGTGACTGAAAAATTAAACATGCGTTCCGGTTTTACTTTTTTCTACAGATATACGGTCAATCAAGTAGATCACGGATACAATTCACATGGCACCATATACCGTTTCAATATAAATGCCTCGTATCGATTCCCAAGCGATCTTGCGACCGAATTTTTTGGAAGTTTCAATTCGCGGCACCACGAAGCGCAAGGTAATTATCCATCATTCATATATTACAGCATGGCCATCAGAAAACTTTTTTGGAACAGGGATGGAAGTCTTGCCTTGACAGCCAATAATTTTTTCGGCAAGTACCTCGATCAGCGAGCGGATGTTTACGGACCGGGCTTTGTGACCAACAGCTTTCGTCAAATCCCTTTCCGTTCTGTGGGCATCAACTTTACATGGAAATTCGGGGATATGGAAATGAAAAAAGACACGCCTGCGGATGATAACAATGATATGGGTATGGGGGTTCCCAACTAATCTACGGCTACCGATTCAAAATAAAATCGAACAACTATGAAACTGAATTACAAACACCGGCTCTTTGTCTGGTTCGGAGTGATCTTCCTCGTCTTCGCGGTGGGGGTGGCCGTGGTCGAACAATCGCGCAGCAAGGCCTACAAAACCGAGTCGCTCGAGGAGCGGCTCGACGCCTACGCAGGGGTGATCGCCCAAACGCTCGCCCGCGGATACCCTCCCGACAGTTTGGCGGAGGTGCTGCCCGCAAACCTGCGGGTTACGTTAATAAATCCACAGGGGGTAGTGGTTTACGACAACGCCATAGACGATATTTCACGCCTGGAAAACCATGCGCACAGGCCCGAAGTGGTGGCCGCCCGCTCGAAAGGCAGCGGATCGAACATCCGCACCTCGGCCTCGAACGGGCACGCATATCTATACTACGCCAAACTTTCCGGTGACCGCTTCATCCGTGTCGCCCTGCCCTACGACGTCCATGTGAAGCACTTTTTGAGGGCCGACAACGGTTTTTTGTATTTCATCATAGCTCTTTTTCTGGTGGGGGTCTTTTTTATAAACTACGCGGCGGGGAGGTTCGGCGGTTCGATCCGCAAGTTGCATGACTTTATCGCCGAAAGCGACAGGGGAGGGCATTCGCGGGTCGTCTTTCCCAAGGACGAGCTTGGTGACATCGGCCGGCGCATCGTCAAAGGCTATAACGATCTGGAAACCAGCCGCAGGCAACTGTCGCAACAACGCGAGAAACTGTTGCAGCACATCCACAGTTCGGAAGAGGGGGTCTGCTTTTTCAATTCCGACAGGGAGGTGGAATTCTACAACGGCCTGTTCCTGCAATACCTGAACTTTTTAACAGGCAGCGCAACCGTCGAGCCTGCAGTTTTGTTTTCTAACGCTCTTTTCGCGGGTGTCGCCTCTTTCCTGTCGGGCCCGGCGGAGAGGGGGGAGGCGGGCTATTTCGAGACGGCCATCTTCAGCCAGGGACGCCATTTTGCGGTGCAGGTCAACGTTTTCGACGATGGCACTTTCGAGATGATCATCCGCGACGACACCCGCCTAGAGCAGACGCGCCGGCTGAAACAGGAGATGACCGGCAATATCGCCCACGAGCTGCGCACCCCGGTAACGAGCATCCGTGGCTATCTGGAGACCATACTCGAGCAGAACCCCGACCCCGAGACGGAGAAACATTTCATAGCGAAGGCGTATAGTCAGGTGCTTGCCCTGTCGGAACTGATCGCCGACATGAGCCTGATAACCAAGATCGAAGAGGCTCCCGACACGTTCGAATCGGGGGAGGTCGACATTTTATCGGTTGTCGAAAATGTGATGGAAGACCTCGGGACGAAACTCGACAGGCAAGGTATAAATGTCGCGGTCGACATTCCGCAGGACACGGTCGTGAAAGGCAATCGCCACCTGCTCTATTCGGTCTTCCGCAACCTCACCGAGAACGTCATAAACCATGCCGGACGGGACGAGACCGGCCGGGGAGGCACCGGGGACGATGCCGGCAAAGCTGAGGCCGTTAGGGGCTTGGAGATCTCGGTCAACCGCTACAACGCCGACGAGGATTTCTACTACTTTTCATTCGCGGACAACGGCGTGGGGATCAAGGACGAGCAGCATCTCAACCGCCTGTTCGAACGCTTCTATCGCGTGGCCGAGGGCCGCACCCGCGACAGCGGCGGCTCAGGGCTCGGATTGTCGATCGTCAGAAATGCGATAACCTTCCACAAAGGGAGCATCTCGGTGAAAAACCGCGCGGGTGGAGGGCTGGAATTCCTGTTTAAGCTGCCAAAAGCAACGAATAAAGGAGTTTAAGGGATATTCATTGGAAGATATGTAGTTCATAATTCGTTAGATGCCCATATATTGACAGGCGCGAAAATATCGTTAGTAATTATGACGATATTTTATTAACTTTGTATAAAGTTGCGCGATGGGACGTTTCGTTGCCATATTGTTATTTTTGGGGTTCTGGGCCGCTCCCGCTTCTGCCGCTTACACTAAGCAGGGGGCGGAGATCGATTCCCTTTTGACCCGTCTCGACAACGCCATCGCCAAGCGCACAGACTATCAGCAGCGAAAAGAGGCGGTCATCGACAGTCTTAAAATGGCGCTCGTTACCTCAACCGCGCCCGAGGATATTTTTGCTACGACCAACCGGATAATTTCGGAGTACAGGTCTTTCGTCTACGATTCCGCAATGGTGTACACCAACAGAAATATCGAGTTCGCCCAAGCAAACCATAACAGGGCATGGGCGGCAGATATGAAAATATCCCTCTCGAACACCTATCTCACAGGCGGGCTTTACAAGGAGGCCGTCGACACTATCAGGTCGATCCCGAGAAAGGAGCTGCACGGCGAGCTGCTGAGAAAGTATTATCAGTGCTGCGAGCAAACCTGCCACCACATGAGCATGTACACCGACGATGGTTATTTCTCGCCGATATACGACAGGATGAGCGAAGCATATCTCGACTCACTCATATCCATTACTGACAAAAGCAGCAACGACTACATACGCAATGTGGCCCGCTCGTATGCCGCCAAGGGCCGTGGAGAGGAAGCCAAAGCTCTGCTGTTAAAATTGTTCGGTCAGGTGGAGTTCGGATCGCACTCCTATGCCATGCTCACCTCGACCCTTTCGGGACTCTATCCGGCGGACGATCCGCTCAGGAAAAAATACCTTATACTGTCGGCTACCAGCGACGTGATCTCCGCCGTGAGGGAGAACCAATCGCTACGAAACCTCTCTATGTTGTTGTTCAATGAAGGCGATGTCGACAAGGCTTACGACTATTGCAACATCTCGATGGAGGACGCCAACAGCTTCAACGCACGCCTGCGAAGGATAGAGGTCGCCAAAACGCTGCCCATTATCGACCGCGCCTATCAGATGAAGCTGGACACCCAGCACCGCAAACTCCAAAAATATTTCGTGGCGACGGGTATTTTGTGTGTGATCTCCGTGGGCTTCCTTATCATGCTGCTGGTACAGAACAGGACGGTGAGGCGATCGCGGATGATGGTCGTGCAGATCAACCAGCAGTTGCGCCACCTCAACCAGTCGCTGCTGGAGGCCAACAGGATCAAGGAGGGATATATCGGACAGTTCCTCAACAAATGTTCTTTCTACATAAACAAGCTGGAAAAATACCGCACAATGGTCTATTCCAAACTTGTCGGGGGCAAGATAGAGGAGCTGAAGAACCTGACAAAGACCACCGACATAGTTGACTACGAGATAAAGGAATTTTATACATCGTTCGATAAGGCGTTCCTGAAACTCTATCCCGATTTTGTGGAAAAATTCAACGAAATGCTCCGCCCCGACGAGCGCATTTATCCCGACAAGGACGAACTTCTTTCGACCGAGTTGCGTATTTTCGCCCTTATAAAGCTCGGCATTTCCGACAGCTCGCAGATCGCTACATTTTTGCGCTATTCGGCAAATACCGTCTACACTTACCGGACAAAAGTGAAGAACAAGGCCATTAACCGGGCGACTTTCGATGTAGATCTGATGAATATCGGGAATATCGAATCTTGATTTTTCCAAAGCGCGCGGATCGTCATCCTCACTATTATCAAATGTATAGCCCGGTTCTATCCTGAAATCGGGCTATATTATTTTTCCTGCCGGCACCTTACATCTTTGTTATGCCTAAATTTGGTATAGAAAATATTTTTTTGAGCATCTTATGAAAAAGCCCGACTTGCGATTTTGGCAGATATGGAACCTCAGCTTCGGCTTCTTGGGAGTGCAGATAGGATATGCGCTGCAAAACGCCAACACGAGCCGCATTCTCCAGTCGCTCGGGGCCGATGTCAGCCATCTGAGCTATTTCTGGCTCGCAGCACCGCTGGCCGGCCTCGTCATTCAGCCCATAGTCGGGCTTTTCAGCGACAAAACGTGGACGCCGCTCGGCAGGCGCATCCCCTTCATATTGGGAGGAGCTGTTTTGGCCGCGGCGGCGCTACTCTTGATGCCCAATGCGGAGGCGTTCATAATTTTGATGGCCCCGCTCGCCTTTGCCGCGATCATGCTCCTTTTCATGGATATGTCGTTCAACGTTACGATGCAGCCTTTCCGGGCGTTGGTGGCGGATATGCTCAACGACAAGCAGAAGACCAGGGGTTACGCCATTCAAACGCTGCTCATAAACGTGGGCGCCGTCGTAGGTTCGGTGTTGCCGTTCGTGCTCGTGCACTGGTTCGGGCTGAGCAACGGCCCCACCGCCACGAGCAAGGTCGCCCCGTCGGTGGCGTGGTCTTATTACATCGGCGGGGGGATGTTGCTGCTGACCGTTTGCATTACGGCCTTCCGCACCAAAGAATACCCTCCTAAGAGGTTCAGGGAATACAACGGTGTTGCAGAACAGGCCAAAACGCCCGGATTTATAGAACTTATGCGCGGCGTTCCGAAAGTGATGGTCGAGCTTGCGGTGGTCCAGTTCTTCTCATGGGCAGCGCTCTTTTTGATGTGGACCTACACCACCCCCGCCGTGGCGCGGAATGTCTGGGCGGTGGTGGACCCCGCCGCGGCAGGTTACGGCGACGCCGGCGACTGGGTGGGGGTATTGTTCGCGGTCTACTCCGTCTTCGCCGGCCTCTTCTCGATAGTTATCGCCAGGCTGGCGGCCAAAATGGGGAATAAAAAGGTCTACGCTTTTTCGTTATTATGCGGCGCCCTCGGTTATCTGGGAATGGCCCTGCTTCGGGACAAATGGCTTTTATTGATACCAATGGTTGGGGTCGGGATCGCCTGGGCCGCCATCCTTGCCATGCCCTACGCGATTTTGGCCAGATCGGTGCAGGCCGAAAGGATGGGTGTGTACATGGGGATATTCAATTTCACCATCACGATCCCCCAGATCGTCTGCGGGCTCGCGGGCGGGGTTATGGTAAAATATATGTTCGGCGGCAGCGCCGCGGCGATGATCGTTACGGGGGCCGTGTGTATGGCGCTCGCAGGATTTTCGGTCGCGCTGGTAAATGAGAAAAGGGATGATTGAGGCTTGTCTGTTCGATCTCGACGGAGTGATAGTCGACACCGCCAAATACCACTATCTGGCGTGGCGGGAGCTGGCCGGGGAGCTGGGCTTTGACTTTACGCCCCTGCACAACGAGGCGCTGAAAGGGGTGAGCCGCATGGCCTCGCTCGACATATTGCTCAGTGTTGGCGGGATGAAGGATAAATTCCCTCCGACGGAAAAAGAGGCGTTGGCCGCGAAGAAGAACGGTCGTTACGTTGAATATATATCGAAAATGACCCCGGAAGAGATATTGCCGGGCGTCTTGGGCTTTCTGGATGAGTTGAAACGCAATCGCATAAAGATCGCGCTCGGCTCGGCGAGCAAAAATGCGGGGATGATCCTCGACCGCTGCGGCATCCGTAATATGTTCGACGCGGTGGTCGACGGCACGATGGTCTCGGCGGCCAAGCCCGATCCTCAGGTCTTCCGGCTCGGGGCGGAGCTGTGCGGGGTGGACTATTCGCGGGCAGTGGTGTTCGAGGATGCCGAGGCGGGCATCGAGGCGGCACACCGCGGCGGCATGAAGTGCGTGGGGGTGGGCACGAGCCCGAAACTTGCGAAAGCCGATATGCGCATAGCGAGTTTCTATGGATTTACATTTGAAAAATTGAAGAAGATCGAGGCATGAACAAATTTATAAAAACGGACGGTTGGAAGATTATCGAGCGGGAGTTTCGGCCCGGGCGGGTGCGCGCGTCCGAGAGCCTGCTGAGCATCGGCAACGGGGTGATGGGCCAGAGGGCTAACTTCGAGGAGCATTACAGCGGGGAGTCTTTGCAGGGCAGCTATATAGGCGGCGTTTACTATCCCGACAAGACGCGTGTGGGATGGTGGAAAAACGGCTATCCCGAATATTTTGCCAAGGTGCTCAACTCGGCGTTCTGGATCGGCGTGGATGTTACGGTGAATGGCGAGCGGATCGATCTGGCCGCGTGCAAGGTCAAGGATTTTTACCGGGAGCTCGATATGCACCATGGAGTGCTTTACCGGCGGATGACCGTTGTTGCCGGAGGCGTCGACGTCGGGATCGAGGCCACGCGGTTCATCTCGCTCACGCGGCGCGAGCTGGGGGCGATAAAATACGCCGTAACGCTGTCGGAAGATGCCGTGATCGGCTTCGGGCCATATATCGACGCCGATGTTACGAACCACGACTCCAACTATAACGAAAAGTTCTGGGAGTATGTGGCCAATTCGCCCGACTCGGTTACAATGCGCACTCGCAAGACGGGCTTCGAGGTGTGCTGGCACCAACTCTGCACTCTCGAAAGCAGCGCTCTTCCCGAAGGCGCCGCTTTCGAAAACCGCACGAACGGCCCGATGGTGAGCGAACTGGCGCAGGTAAAGGTCAAAGGAGGAGAGACAGCTACCTTATATAAATATGTCGGGATCACCTCGTCGCTCAACCACACACCCGACCGATTGGCGCAGGTCGCCGCCGGGGTGGCCGAGCAGGCCGCCGCGACCGGCTTCGACA
>Ga0123354_10007677_pt1 | contig 16289 bp, 15 predicted proteins | sample TergutLab28metaG_2_FD_97872 | JGI IMG/M metagenome (GOLD analysis project Ga0123354, IMG submission 97872) | Labiotermes labralis P4 segment gut microbial communities from Petit-Saut dam, French Guiana - Lab288 P4 | ecosystem: Host-associated > Arthropoda: Insects > Digestive system > Gut ...
GCCCGAATACAAAAAATAGGGTAGGAGTTTGTAGTATAAAAGACGTACCCCCCGCTCACAGGTTGAGTTGGCGTGGGTGGGGGGGGGGGGGGGTAATCAAAGTGAATACACTCTACAGTGTTGAAAACAGTTGACAGCAGGTTTTACCACCTCTTTAATGGAGAAAGAGTTACTCTGGATGTGCATCTCATTCACTGTTTAAGTTTCTCAAAATGAGGTGCTGCAGAGAACTGACACACTTATACACCAGTAAAGAAGAAACATAATGAACCTCTATGGATGGGAGTTGGCACAATGCTTGCTCACATGGAGCCACACACTACAAATGTAACTCATGATGTACGTGTATTTAATGGCTGTGGCTAGGAAAATCTTTCACCATCCTTTTCATACATATTAACTTCTGACTTGGCAGTTCTTAAGTTTTTGTGATTCAACAAGCAATGGGCTGACTGACACTGTGCAGTACAAACAAAATCTGCAAATTTAACAGCAAGTAACTCATCTCAACATGTTCATTTGCAATATGGGAAAACAGCCCTTTGTTTGGCATTAAAATCAAAGAGAGATCATAATCACGTATATTGAATATTTACAATTAAAAACTGCAAACAAAGGAATTTTCCTTTGGTGTATAATGGAAAGAAAAGTAACTGTCAATTGATGTGCATAATTACTCTAAAAATCATAATAATATTCAACATGAAATAACATAAAATTGTAACTAATATTCACATTAGTGTTTATACAGCTATATTATAGTCTTAAATAAAATACACAAATGAATGTGACAGTCATTAGATGCAGAAGTAGAAAAACCAACCATATTATTTTATTGTACCTTGTTTAAACGATAGAGTGATGTCAGTGAATTAAATCCTTAAACAGCTGGCCAGCACTTCCACTAGGTCAGACTGAGACATTACCTAACAGCTGGTATCTACCTAATAAGAACTGACAAAATGTGCATATCTGGGGAAATTGCTCATTAGATGTGGTGATAAGTGGAGAACTAGCATTACATAACTGCTGTAAAACAATGAGAAAAGATACAGTATATGAACATCCGTTGTGTTCCTCGTGTTTTGTTTAAACTTACCCATGTTGTGGGCCACCATTATTTACCACATTCATCTTCATCAACTGGTCCCTCAGTTTATCCTTAAATGTTTTATTCACTGTCCTATAGAGGTTCTGGACTTGAGTCTCTGGCAGAATATTTGAAACAGCCTCATGCAATTTTGTCAGGTGCCTGTACAGCGACAATAAAGTATATAACAAGGGAATGTGAAAGTACAAAGTATCATGAAGAGATTTTACACACATGCAACGTTTTACCAGAGTGGTAGAGATACCATTCACAATTGGCAAAGTTAATAAAGGACTGACTACACAAAAAATATAACATTATTCCACAAAATTACTTTTAATTTCCTTTGTGGAATTTTTTTTTTCTTTCTTTGTTTCTTAGTCTGACCTCTACTACCTCCTCATTTTAAGTGTACCGGGGTTACGGCTACATCTGATCACATGGCACTGACACACACTAGACTCGGTAGGTTTCCTCTGGACTAGGATCGGCCGTCACAGATAACTCTACCCACACAACACACAACATTCACATCCATGCCCCTGACAAGATTCAAACCCACAATCCCAGCAAGTGAGAGGCCACAGACATAAGCCTAGACTGCATGGCCACTGGGATTGGCCTTTGTAGAATCATGAAATCAACACCAGCCACATACAAAGCTGTCAGATCTACACAGCTACCTTTAATATATCCAGCATTTTATGACCCATCCAAGCCATTAACAAGGAGTTTAACATAATAAAAGTGGAAGTGACACTGATAATGAAAACCAAAGTACTCAGCAAGAAAGCTGCTCCAGTACCACTCTGTACACTACAAATCCCATATGGACTGACTTGGAGGCAAGGCTGGGCCTCTGCAGTGACATGAAAGTGAATGACTGGCTCGGCCATGATATGGCTCCTGCAACCCACAGCTCTGACAAGAACATACTAAATATTTGTACAGAAGGAAAATGCGGTCAGTGCAGACAAGAAACTGCTTCCCATTCTTCTCCTACTCTGACAATTTACTATAACACATGCAAAATGCATGGGTACAGTAACTGATAATAATTAACCCTTCGGAGCTGGAATTAAAAGCCTGTTATGGTCTGAAGAAGACTTGAATTTAAATAAGTGCTGCAGAACAGGTGCCATAACTCATTATCTTCTAGTGTTTTGAGCATCACACTGCACATTAAAAATATATAATGTTCAATTGTAAAGGATTAAGGCAAGGTCAGTGTCTGCTATGCACAAGGTTCACATAACTGTTAGGCCAGAAGCACTGACGCATACCTGGAGATGTTACGAAATGCCTGTGATGGAACAGGAGGCCGAGCATCCCACTGGTTCAGTTGTACAGTTATAAGGTTATTGATGATGGATAACACTTTGCCTTCTATCTCCTGCACGTGGCTGTTGACATCTTTCTCTACACAATCAAAGTGGCTGACTCCGATGACACTGCGATTTGGATGCTGCTGTGTCTGATGATGCATCTCCAACACCTCTGTGAATTGTAACAATACTAGATAACATACTACACTCCCATTTAATCCAATGTACATTTTCTGTTCTTATGGGTTTTGATGTCAGTAATTATTAGTTATTTTCATATGTGCATTCACTTAGTGTCACATATACGATGAGTATACCAGCACTGTCAGCACTAATCTCATTTTTGAGCATCAGCTGGACACTAAATGTAAAGGTGTAGAATGACTATGCTTGCAGATTTTGCAAGATGTGGGGTTCTCACGAAGGTTACGCTGGTGACTTAAATCTTCTGGGATGTTACACGGTGTTGACTGGTAGGCAGCTACCAAGAAGTACTTAATGGACTGCTTGACCCTGAAGATGATCCTTCAAAAAGTGGTGCAAACTGTTTACCAGTCAACACAGCAGACGACACTCCCAAAGACTTTCTTTAATATGCATGAAGGATGTTCATCACACAGATTCACACTCATATTTCATCATTCTTAACAGTGTAATGGGTTTAAAACTATACAGGGAGCTACAGTCCACTGCTGTCTGTTAGCTTTAATGAAGAAACTTCTAAGCCTCAAAGAGATCTCTGATATACAAGACTTCAAACTAGAGGTTTTGTTTTCTATTCCCACATGAATGCTGCATCTTTACATCAACAATAAGTATTTTTATTTGAAGAATTCAGTGTGTGAGGTTCAAAAACCTTTTCTGAAAATTTACTGGAGCCAATTTTTATGAAGATAATGAGGTAATATCTTGTAGTTATGGTAAGTACAATACACTGGGCATTCTTTTCTTGATACACCCAGAAGTTTAATTGAATTTGGTTGGTACAAGAAGACAGAGTACTCTCATTCAAACTTCATACTTTCCCATTTGTTAACCTAAAACAGCCATCCCTAATCAGTTAATGCTCTATAAATTTATCCAGTAGTTCTCTTTACACATACATGAATGCTGAGAGATGGGATAGGTCAGTTTAGAAAGTGATGAATTACAGGCCAAACACTCAGAATGTGACTCCCAGCAAGGGTATGTGGGCGAGAATTCTTTCCTCCTTTCATTATGTCTTGTCTGTCAAGTCCCCCAAGCCTTCATTCCATTATTTAAAGATAGCTCTTTCTCCAGGGTCCAGAGCAGGATGTGCAATTTGACAGCAAACACTCAACAACTGCTAGCCTATCTTTCAAATTTTGAAGATACGTTTAACTACAAACCTTGAAAATGGTCCTTGACATGTGGGATCAGCCATAGCAAAAGCTGCAGAGCTCTGGATGCTAAGGCCAAGTTGGTAGTAGTGATTGTTTTCAGGCCTGCCACATGCAGTGCTCCAGCTCCTAGCACAAGTTGACAACAACGAGAGTTGAACAGCTGCAACAACTCTGCCAGATGGCGACACAAATTTGGTGCCATGACAATCAGATGTGTTGCACAAACACAGTACTCAGCCACCATCTTCAGCAGCAGCAGTACTGTACTGGAAGAAAATCTACTGCATTATTTTTTGGAAAATACAGAGAAAGATAAAATAATTTTGACTCAAAGATACAAATGCACTGCAGGTTCTTTACATTAATTTCATAAGTAAAAGGTAAAGCAGTCCTGTTACAGGCCCGGAGGGGCCCAGAGGGTTCCAGGAAGTTAAGGTTTCCAGATTTTGTGACAACGGCACAGGACGGTGGTAGGTTGTCAGCCTTACGCACCGGCCACCTTTACCCCTAGGAAATACTCCTGGTACTCATTTCTGTTAGTGGCTGAGTCGACCCCAGGGCCATAGTGCAATCGAAAAGATTTTATGTCAAAGAAAAATCCACTGACACCAGCTGGGATCGAACCAGCGACCTTCCAATTTGTAGCACAGCACCTTAACCACTGTGCTACCGTGGTCCCCAATTTCATAAGTAGCAACAGGAAATGAGGCAATAAGATAACAAGATAAGATATTCAGTGGAAATATAAAGGACGTCATGACAACAGCGGTTTCACAATGAAACAGATAACAAGAGCAATTTAGATATGATACCAGAGTCAATACAATCTAGTGACAAAATGTACAGATGGCATCAATAAGGTAATACAGCACACAATGGACAAAAATGGTACGAGGACAAATAAAATGGGAAAGGTTGTGGGAAGACAAAAGAACATTGCAATGGTTTTGCATGTAATTAATTGTGAAAGAAAAATATATGCAGTTGATTGTTGTTATTCAAAACTCTAGCAACTGATTAATGTAGAATAAAGTTACATTCACATAAGAAACTTCAGTCACTACCTCAAAAGACAGTGACACAACACTGGGACACGCAATAAGGTATATCAAATGATGAAGATACAAGTTTTCCTGGAATATGATGCGATGTAGACTGGGACACTAGTTGCCAACATTTCAGAGAAGCTGGCCACCTCCTTCTTCGCACTGCTGTGAGAACCTCAAATCTTGTATTTTTATGTTGCAATATTCAAGTCCTCACTGCACGGACCAGACTGTTATTGACAGTAACCACAATGTTGTAGCAGTTAATCTAGTACATTTTACACATACTTAATTCATATATCAAGCTGGATACATACCCTACAACAGCATACTTTTCTTCTCCAACCATGAGCACATTTGATGGCATCTTGTCATCAATTTTGGTTTCTGCTTCATGTTTTGTATGAGAAAAATTTCCTAAAAATGTACAAATACATCAAATCCAACAACATCTTTAAGGTTGGGGGTTTTTTTATATGTGCAAATATTTGTTATTGAATTGATTTCCATTATTACACAGATTTGCTGTAAATTATATTGGTTCGTTATACATTAAACATTATGAATGTGCAATTAACACCAGTCATTCCTACAGACATAGCTGTTCTCTGCCACATATTCAAGAATCACATCTTAGTAAGCCTAAAATGTCAATTTATGTATTTATTCTTGGTTTATTTAACTACATCTTATAAGTACTAAATTAAATACTATTAACTGATAGGATGTTGAAAAAATAATGAACTGGAATGAAAGAAGACTTTCCCTCTACAGCTAAGTCCAAATGGCATCACTCTAACTTTCACAAATACAATACACACATGATCAACCTGATTATCATCATCCTATCTGAATATTCTGCAGTGTTTTCATGCATGTCTCCACAAAAATGTTCTATCATAAAATACAGGCAGGTCATGTTTTATGCTATTTCTCTCTCCAGGATTTTCCTGTAATGCAATTTGAAAATTTACACCACTTTTCAAATTTATGTGGTAATTTTTGGTTTAATGCAATTTGGCAAAGACAATACATATTGGAGGCTAGCAGAGAGTGATGCCACTGTCATGCCATTAGTCACATGTATGGATTGATTATGATGCTGATATAATCAGGTGGCTGGTGTGGTTCTCCCTTCAACAGCATTGGCTCTTGTTACCAACATTTATGAGAAACATAAATCTACATCACCTGGTGCAGTTTCAGTGAAAAACAATCAGTATTGAAGAGAAATCAGACATAATAAACTGACCTGAAAAAAGTGAACAATTTTGTGTTATAAGCCATATGTCAGATTTGCTCTTAGCAGCATATGTACAATTTGTAATAATGCTGATAGAATTACAGGAAGTGCTAAGTCAGTAACTGTAGGTTTGTGTAGCAAGACTACCACAGTCTTATTGGAATGAACCTTACCAAAAACTATGGATGTGAGTCTCTTACATTTTTGTTGTATTAGAAATAAATAAATATATTGTACAGAAAAGAACAAATACTGTACAGAAATGTATACATATTGTATATACAGTACATATATATTCTACAGGCCTGTATGTCCAGTAGTAGTATAGTCATACAAGATATAGGATGAAGCTGTCAATCCCCTAACCCCCAGGAAATACAGTTTCAAATAGGAATTTTGTGTTTGAGTGGCACAATGATTTTCAGACATGTAACCCTGCCATAAAACGAGACCTGCCTGTCATGGAATGCAATAATACTCTCACGTGAAGTTGTACATCATACATGCTGTGCATAAGAACAAGCTATTGTGTGTCATTGTGTTAAAGTCATGGATTGGATATCAGTAAATTCATTTAAAATGTGTTTTGACTTAAGCATAATGAAAATAATGTAACTGGATCTTATAAGAAACGACAATGATACAACGGAAGATTCAGTGTTTCCAGTCTCAAGCATGACTCATAAAACAATTTCTCAACTTCTCTATAGGCAAGTATAGTTTTGACTGCATTTTCAGAATGAGAGATGACATAACTTACCAGTGTCAATTATATGGGTAACAAGGCGTTGAAACTCTTCTGGAACATCAGCTTGTTTCCATCGTTCACTGTCTAGGATAAGACTTAACTTGGTCTTTCGCTCCTGATGAAAACGCTGAACAAATTTGCTAGCCTGAAATCAATGGAACTCAGTAAATACTCTCAAGAGAGAAAACTGAGGTGAAAGCCACAATATGATTATGAGGAGATCCAAGTCCTAGCAGACATGACAAATTGAGGCTTGGACTGGAATGAGACATCAAGTTTAAAAATGTGAGAAATCCCATAAAACATGTCTACTGCATCCCTGATGAACTGGTACATGCAGCAGGATTTGGTGGGGAGGATTTTGGTGTCCTGCAGTTTGATGTAATGGCTGCAGCTTAACTGGAGATCTCTCACCAATAACTTGCTGGTTTGTCCAAGCCTGCTTTGAATCCAACATTTATGGCCCACTTAACATAATGCATGCTTTACAACATACACAGTAGTGACAAGTACAAATAATGAATCTCCCCATTATGTAATTATGTTAAACCTCTGTTAATTCCTTCCTCTCAAATCCACATACCTGCCTCAACATCCAGCTCTTGAACATTCTCATGCTATGTTCTGTCACATCATACAAAACAGCAGGCAAAATAATAGTTTTGTATACTTTAATGTTTACATTTTAGACAGCAAATGTTAAAACAAAAGATTGTGTACTGAAAGGTAGCAAGCATTCCTTTATTCAATACACCCTTAATTTAATCACAGATACAATGTAGACATCTTAATTCCATTAGGAGCTATGAAACTTGTGTGTAAATAACATAAATTCACACTGTACAGTCATATTATGAAACATGAGTTATGATATATGAGTTACATGATAAACACGCAGCACCACAGAATGGCATGTAATGTCTTCTTGAAAAAAGTAATTTTCCCTATAAAACAGATATGAATGTACCGAGATTTTACAAACCTGAACTCTGAAAGCAGCTCTAAGGGCTGTGCTGGTTTTACCGCTTACTTTCTCACAGTCCTCTGTGAAGGCATCAATCACATGAGCAAGATCACAAATTTGGGAAGCAGTTGCCTTATCCACCAACCAATATGCATTATGCAACTGTAAAAAAAAATATGGTGAATTCAAATAGAATGTTAGTAATAAGAATCTGTGTAATCACACATAATCATACACTGACAGTGAAATTCTAATTTAACATTTTCAGTTTAAGGTATAGAAGAAAACAACTTAGCAAAGTGTCAACCCACAAAGTCAAAACTTCTACCTGTGACAATGATATGGGAAATTCTAACAACTTATGAAAACTCATGTGGGTTCATAGCTCATACTGTACAATTTACACATGCATATATCAAATACATACTGGTGTATTTTGTGTTTGCTCTTGCTTGTCCCCACTTCGAGCCTGCATTTGATACACATTATTCTTATCTCGCTGTTCACTGGCTTGGACATGTGATGGTGCTGACAACAGCTGTGCCACGCGTTCATGAGCATAGTCACAAACAGATGTGAGCATATCACGCAGCTTCCCAACAACTCGTCTATGTTCCTCGGTGGAGAGAAAACTGTCTGATGGATCAGATCTGCAGTTAAAAATGTTAAAATTATATCAAACAGGTGTAGAGCCAAGAGTTTTTTATGCCAGACCAGACTGCTTTGTGGGTGAACAAATTTGTGCTGCCAAGTGACCAAAACAGATATGAGCAAAATCCTGGAAAAACAGGAAAGCTGACAGATTACAGTGTTACTGACATACTGCATAATCAGTGTACAGTACAACTGAGGGAACAAAACTTCTGGAACTTTGGACCTTATAATTGGGGGGGTAGGTCACTGCACTCTCAGACACCTAAGGTCACAGAACACTGTTCAGGCAGGTCTCATTTTAAGCAATTTCATTCTGTGCAATATTGCTTTAACATGGCTTGAAAATTTACAACAATTTTCAAATTTCTATGATAATTTTGGTTTAACATGATTTCACATAATGATCCATGGCTGCACTTATCTTCTGTAGTAGGCTAGCAGAAAGTGACGTCAATGTCACGCCATCAGTCACGTGTATGGGTTGATTACGTTAGTGGTATCATCATGCATCTCATATGATTTCCCCTTCAACAACATCGGCTTTTCTTATCAGCATGAGTGAGAAACATAGATCTACATCACCTAATGCAGTCCCAGTGAAAAACTGGCAAAGGACACTTGGTATTGAAAAGAAATTAGATATAATAAGCTGACTTGAAAAAGGTTAATGACTTGTTGACATACGCCGACATGTTATATTCGCTCATAGTAGCAAATGCACAATTTGTGGTAATGGTGACAGAATTACAGAAAGTGTTAAGTCAGTAACTGAAGTGTTTGTGTAGCAAGACTACCACAGTCCAACCAGAATGAACTGTACCAAAAACTATGGATGTGAGCCACCTAAATTTTTATTGCATTCAAAATAAATACATATATTATACAGAAATGTGTGTATACTGTATATACAATGAATTTATACTCTACAGGGCTAAAAGTCCACTAGCGGTATAGTCGTACACTATATAGGATGAGGTTGTCATTTATCCTAACCCCCAGGGAATACACTGTTTTAAATGAAAATTTTGTGTTCAATTTGTGCAATGTTTTTCAGGAATGTAACCCTGACATAAAATAAGACCTGCTTGTATGCTTAGAAACCCTGAGGCCTTCAGATACTGTATTCTCAGAGGACTTGTATACCAGACTCTCACAGCATCCTGATTTAAAGAATGTAAAGACCCCCTTCTCTATCATCATTTGAAGCCACATAGTCTGAATGAATTATGGATAGTATTAAAAAACAAAACATAAGACAGAACAAATGAATAAATATAATAAAACCTGGTTCGTCAAGTCAAACTTACACCACAGACACACTGATATGTGAAGACACATCACTGCCACCTGCCAAGTTCTCATTTGATTCAGGGATGTTCCCTGCACTCACATCTGCAGCTTGCTGCATGACATCGTGAACAGCCTGTAAACACGTTTAGATTACTGCCGTACAGTTCCATGCATAAGACTACAGTTGGTCTTAACAAGGTTAACTAGTGAATGAACATTTGAAATAAATTATTCTTAGCGGAAAATACCACCTCTTGCAGAACAAAGAAACATTTTAGAATCTGTGACAAACTTCCCTTTTGTTAGAAAACCAGAAACTTCAACATCCCTACTATAAAAGCTGGTCTGTTTAGCCCCGCAGCCCTGTTACATTTTAACAGTCCACACCAATGAATGCAGCCTTTTGTGAGCCAATACAGTTCAGACAATGCCATCACTTTAAGGCAATCTATATCACAACACATTCACTCACTCACTCACTTTGACTCGATGTACAAGGCACAGCAATGTGGAAGTTGTGTTCTCCAGCAAGTGAAGCCAGTCCTGAAGTTCAAGCCCCTGCAGCTGGTCACCCAGTCCAGTCAGCGCCAGCTCAAAGTCTCCTGAGTCGCTCGCTGCAACAACTTCTATGACCATCTGTTGCACAGAATTCATACACAACTTACTGTATTTGGTAAGTGAACCACAGCAGTTAATTTCTTACAAAATTCCAGTATGAAGCAATTTATATTTTAAAGACTGTAAGACTTGAGGTTTTCATTATGACTACAACCAATAAAATTCTCTCAGCTGGTCACATCAACTTGAAGTAGAAACCTAAATGTTTCAGCGACCCTCTCAAATTACATCAATAAGGAATAATCACATCATTCTGGTATAATGAATAAAAAATTTATTTATAAATGAATGATTATTTCTGGACAGGAGAGATTCTTGTAACAAAAACATGATAGTTTTTGATAGTGTGAGATTTAGGGTTCTCCCAGCAGTGTTGATAAATATTCAAGTCTAATAGGACATTATGTGGAGATGACATTTTGAAAACACTATGCTCCTTCAAAATGTATATGTTCACAAGTTGACATGGCATAACTTCTGAAAGACCTGACTTTCTGTCCACAATATTTCCATTATAACTTACATACATATTTATATTTTCATATCACTAAACGTGGCACACAGTTGGAGAGGAAACTGTTCCAGAATACAACATTCTTCAAGGTCACTGCTGTAAGAACCTCAAACCTTGTACCAATAAAAACCTGTTCAGAATACTTGAATTGGTTCTTTCAAAGCATAAAAATGTGCGTGTTTTTAAATAGAATTATTCAGTGATTTTTCTGCATAGACAAGCACAATTACCTGCTTAACAACTGCCTTTATTGTTGTGAATGCTTCATCCTTGTAGGTGTCAATGAAATGAAAATGTTTCTGACGCAGCATCCCAAATATTATTGAAACCAGCTTGTCCTGCCAATCATACACATAAGTTACAACCAGTAAAAGAATTATTACAAAAAAGTTTGGTTTCCTGAAAAAAAACTTATGGTTATCAAGCACCATGACAGCACATATGATGACATCTGAACAAACTGACATTCCATGAATGCTGTTTTCCAGGATGTGTCACCGTGTAGTCCAGTAGAAATTGGTAAATCTGTCAAACTACCTGATTTTACATCCCACAAGACAGCATTTTCCACAGGAACACTGCATCTCACAAAATCACATCACATATTCAGCAAACACAGATCTATAAAAAAGAGAACTTATAGCTCCAATAATATACCTGTATAATATTCTAATATTCCAAAACTATTATATAAACCTGAACATAAGACCATGTATTTCACAATCTTCAGTTTTCAGGAAATGGTATAACTTGAACATGTCCAACTTTGAGCACAAATATATATAGCAAACCCCACTTTCCAGATGATGAATTGAGGGGGGGAATACTCACCTCATATTCATGTAAATATAGTACTGAACACATATACAGCCCTGCAATATAAAGTATAATAAACTTCCTTCAGTTTCAGTTTATACATAATACAATTGTTCACCATATTGTAGTAAGGCCATAAGATACCTACCCCTTCTAAAACCTGTTGATCTTCAACCAGTGGCCTATTGAGATCTGCTGTGGCATAGCGCTCGAACTCTGTGCTCAACATTTTATCTATCAAGCGTTCCATCTCCAGCAATTGTGAACTCAGATGTCTGCAGAGCATATGAAAATAATTACACACACATATATACAGGGTGGCGCGGAGCCAACTGACACATTTCAAATTTGAATATTTCGCTGGCGCGATAGCTTGTCGTGGTTGGTGGGAAGGGGAATGGTAGAGGAGAGGATGCCATTTCATATGGTCAGTCGCAATGGAGCGTTGGAACGTGCAACAATGTGCTACCCGTGTTCGTAGTTTTGGTGACATCGCTTGGCCTGCTCGGTCGCCCGAACTTAACTGTAACAGATTTTTTCCTGTGGGGGTTCCTGAAAGACCATGTGTTCTGGAGGCGTACCATGACTATTCAAGAACTCAAACAAGCCATTGATGACGAAGTTGCGGCTATTGATGAGGACCTACGGAGGCGTGGGTACAGCAACTTCCAGACACGCTTGTAACAATGCATTGATGTAAATGGAGGCCATCTGCCTGATATTCAGAAAATAAGCTTGTAATCTGAGGGTAATAAATAGCATATTTGGACGTATTTATAGACGGTTTCGCTTATTTTTCCTTGTTTCAATATATTATCTATGACCATTTGAAATGTGTCAGTCGGCTCCGCGCCACCCTATATATATATATGTTGATGGGCAGTCTTTTAAAGGAGTTAAGAGTTTTTTTTATATTTTAATTGTCTGAGAACGATAGTTACGATAAATATGTATGGAACATTTTGAGGAAGGTATAACAGATGTAACTGGGATTGAAGAAGACTGTAAGTTTTGGAGAACCCAGTATTCAGGAAATCTGCTGTTGTAACATTCTGTGAACCACAGGAAGCCGACTGGACAAAAGGTTAAGTTGTTCACATAGAAATATTGCATAATTCTTTAGGCAAGCTTGCCCTAAACTAATGAAGTTATGATGTGAAGATGCTTTTATGTGATACATGACACTGTTAATGAGCCCTAAATTTCCATCTTCTAAAAATGGCTATGGTTGATTTCTCTTATCTAGGAACGCCTACTTGCCTAGAGTCTTGCTCTGTTTTACATATACATAATTTAACAGTGAATTTTTAAACACAGCATAACATGTTAATATCAGCACATACTTCTTGTATCTGCTTGATGTTATTTTACGCACCTTAGACATGATAATTAATCATTTATTATACATATTGTTAATACAATGAGACCAAAACTAAAATTGTACTTCCTACCAGTGTTCACTAAATTGCCTGTGGCAAACAGATAAAGTTTTTTCCCAAAGCCCTGGTTGATATTTCTGTCTTCCACATTTGAGAACTATTAATGAGTCTAAAGGCAGAAACTACAGTGTCCTACAAAAAATTAATCCATTATGACATGTATGAGGTCAAAGAAAATTGTACTGTTAGTATTAAAAGGCACTCATTAAGAGCAGTGATATATGATGGGACTTGCTGATGTACTGTAAAAAACACTATCTGTTTACAAAATAACAGACATATGTAACATATTTCAAATTCTACACTAGTTGTAATTACAAGAAATAAGACAGTAGATACAAAAAACTCACTATATTCATAGTACCTTATTTTTAAAAATTCTGCCTTTCCAAAAATGTAGCAGACCTATTCAGGAACATTTGATATTGAAACAAACGTATTTTCTTCGGGTAATGTTTATGAATCCAAAAGACATGTATGAGCAGCACATTCTGTTCAAATTTACCTGAAGCTGTGAACTCCTGCAAGCTCCTGCACCAGGATTTCTTGTGTTGTGGATATGAGGTCCAGAGCCGCTACGTAATCAGGAGTAGACAACAGCAACTGGATCATTGGTTGTGTTTGGTGCACTGTAGCCATTAACTTTATCTGGAGAGAAATGCATAGTGCATAATAAGAAATTCAACTACTGCATGTAACTGGAATATTGCTCTTACTGTAGTCACTTATATACAATACAGACAGTTGTCTAACACTGCAATCACCATTATCATCAATGTAGTAATCACAGTTCATTTTATGACAAAATCTTGTCCATATATCTAACTCCATGAGCCACAGACCTTCTTGAGAAACTAATAGCTCTTCAGATAGCAAATAAATTTCCTGCATTTTACGAAACCTGACGATTCATTACTGCATTCCCAACAACCTGCTACTTGTCCCAGTCTTCAGCCAGATGAATCCAATCCATGTCCTCCCACCCCATTTTTTAAGGTAAAATTCTGATATAATCCTCCCATTTAGGTTTTCCAAGCAGTCTCTTTCTTTCAGTCCCCCCCCCACACACACACACACACACAATGTACGCATTTTTTCTTCCCCCCACATATACCCATGTCCTTCTTGTTTCACCCTACTTGGTTTGGTGACACAAATATTTGTCATTTGTTTTTATCTTCTTTACTTTAGTCTTTCCACTTAATCCTTAATCTCTCCAATAGCTGCATTTCTGACACACTCATAGGACTCCATTATTCTTCATACACAACATTTACACACGTAATTGTACTCTTTAATTTGTCAACTTTTCTTGTAGTGTATCTACCTTAATATACTTTCCATGTCCTGCCTAAGATTTTACTCTTTTTAGTTGCTTGGTTAAGAAAAAATTCCATCACAGAAAGCAGAGGCCAAGAGACCCAGTAAAGAGATGAATTAAAACTACAAGCCACATTTGCTGCTTTTCTTTTCTGTACTTACTTGTAGTGTGTTTAATATTGCTATCAGTTACACAGACTATGCAGCATCTGGTACTTTCTGTAGAGCATGATTACAACACACACTTGTATTGCTGTGTATAATGTTCACACATTTTTAAAGCAACTTTTTGGATCACAGTCAAATTCTAGAATTATGAAAGCTTCTGCAGCCCACATATAGCAGCCTCTCAATAACACTACAAACACTTACCAACCACTTCTCACACTATTTATTTGCATTTTTTGCACTATGTGTATATATATATACACAAACACACAGTATATATATATATATGAGTATAACAGAGGGATAATATCTGGCCATGCTCCGTGAGAGTACAAGAGGCCTCTACACTGAAATTTATCACCAAATTTCATTTTTGGATATAAAGTCAATTATAACCCATACTTTTCACCAAATGTCTCATGAAGCTTCATGCATGTGAGAACTGATAAAATGTATAAAATTTTTTGTCACACTGCACAGAAAGACAACTTGTGTGATTAATGTGTGCACGTGCATGCACATGTGTGTGTGTGTGTATGTATGTATGTGTGTTTGAGAGAGAGAGAGAGAGAGAGAGAGGAATTAAGATGAATACTTAAATATTGTACTAAAAACACACAACACAATGCCAAAGTTAAAGATTTCATACTAATGAAATAAAACAGAAGTCATTAGAATTACAAAAACTTATCTAACAGTTAAAGTTAAAATTAATACACTATAAGAGATTGCTAGGTTCAGAATTTTTGTTACAATTTGAAGATACTTATGCAGAGGTTCAAAGACAATGCACATTACAGATAAAGATAAAGTTCACCCTAGAACAGGCCATGAAGGCCCTTCAGGAAAAAGAGTAATATTTCTACTCTTTCTTTAACCGTTGCACTAAGAAGGCAGGGGGTGGTCAATACCATAACCAGTCACTTTACTCCTGGGAAAAAAAGACCCAGTACCCATTGTATAGGAGGCCGGACTGGACAGGTGCGGAAAATCTCACCCTCACAGTGGTTCGATCATCAGACTGTCCAGCCTGCAGTGAATCACTATACTGACTACGCTGTTCTGGCCCATGCACATTACAGATACATAAAACATATGAAAGTTTTCAATATGATATGCTAAATGAAGAGAAACACAATTAGGTGCGAGACACTCAGAGAGGCAATAGGAGTGTGTGGGTTTGTGGTTCATTGTAAAACAAGGTGGAAAATCAATCCATGTGACACAAATTAAGGATTTCCTTTCCAGTACCTTCAGAAACACATGACGTGCAACATTTATATATAATGACTCAAGAACTAAGACATGACTTGTTCATAGATGATTATAAGTATGATCTTCATCAATAATGACAGTGAATCTGTTCCTTTATAACACATTACTTACCTTATCATACACTAAAAGATGGTTACAGCGTATTCTCTCCAACCTTAAAATATTTAATGAATCTTTTACTAATGAATTATCAATATTATGAATTTTTTCTCTGGAACACAAACATGAAAAATAATTAATATTCACACATAATATTAAACAGTTAAAACAAGAAAACAAAAATGTTGACCTCAAACTAGGAAAAGGTATGTAGTCAAACACAACTTAATCACTGAGGTGTATTTAATGACTGTGATGGAAACAACTACATGTTTCGGCCTGTATTGGCCATCATCAGGTTGTCTAGGGAACTTAA
>Ga0123354_10007678_pt1 | contig 16288 bp, 13 predicted proteins | sample TergutLab28metaG_2_FD_97872 | JGI IMG/M metagenome (GOLD analysis project Ga0123354, IMG submission 97872) | Labiotermes labralis P4 segment gut microbial communities from Petit-Saut dam, French Guiana - Lab288 P4 | ecosystem: Host-associated > Arthropoda: Insects > Digestive system > Gut ...
ATGGGCAGCCTGATCGAGCACAGCGTCACGGTATTTCTGGGCGTACCTGCGATGTATATGATGTTTATCGAAGCCGGGAAAAACAATATCTTCTTCCCGAAGCTGCGGATTGCGATCTCGGGCGGAGCGCCTCTGCCGGTCGATGTGTACCATAAGTCCATTGAGATCGCACACTTGCCCATCATCGAAGGCTACGGGCTGACCGAGGCCTCGCCGTCCTCCGCTTTCAATCCGCCGTCGGGCGTGCGCAAGCCGGGTTCCATCGGGCCGGCGATCGCCGAAGTGGACGCCATCATCGGCGGGGAAAATAACGAAGAGCTTCCCATCGGCGAAGTGGGCGAACTGCTTTTGCGCGGGCCGAACGTGATGCAGGGTTACTATGGGCGGCCCGAAGAAACGGCGGAAGCCCTGCGGGGCGGCTGGCTGCACACGGGCGACCTGGCGAAGATGGATGAGGACCGGTATATCTATATCGTCGACCGCAAAAAAGACATGATCATCGTCGCGGGCCTGAACGTCTATCCGCGGGAGATCGAGGAGGCGCTTTTCGACCACCCGAAAGTGCGCGACGCCGCGGTCGTGGGAGAACCGGACGCCCTGCGCGGGGAGTCCGTTGTAGCGTACGTCGTGCTGAAGGAAGGCGAAGAGGCCCATCACAAGGAGATCCTCCGGTGGCTGCGGGAGCGGCTCGCGACCTATAAGATCCCGCGGCGGCTTGAATTCGTGGAGGAACTGCCGCGAAACAGCTCGGGAAAAATTATAAAACGCGCGCTGCGGAAGGAAGCGGAATAGGGAACTATAGCGTGAGATTGTCGATAAGCCGCACGTCGCCGATATAGACGGCAAGCGCGGCAAGCGCGCCGGGGAAGGCGGTTTCGAGGCTTTCAAACGTGACGGGGTCCACGATTTCGATATATTCGATGCGGGCGGGCGGCTCGGCGCCTATGACGGCTTGCATGGCCTCCCGCAGGCGGGCGGCGTCCCGTTCGCCGGCGCGGGAAAGTGTTTCGGCTTCGCAGAGCGCGCGGTACAGGCAGCGCGCCGCGATACGTTCCTTGTCCGCGAGGCGCGCGTTGCGCGAACTCATCGCCAGGCCGTCCGGCTCCCGCACGGTCTCACAGCCTTTGACTTCGACCGGGAAATCGAGCTCCTTTGCCATCTTGCGCACGACGGCGAGCTGCTGCGCGTCTTTCTGCCCGAAATAGGCGCGATCCGGCAGCGCCGCGTGAAAGAGCTTCGTAACGACGGTGCACACGCCGCGGAAATGCGCTTCGCGCACGGATCCGCAGAGGGTTTCCGAAATGCCGGCCATATCGACAAAGGTTGAAAACCCTTCCGGGTACATCACGGCGGGAGAAGGGGCGTAGACGGCGTCCGCGCCGGCTTTCCCCGCGGCGGCGGCGTCCGATTCAAGTTGCTGCGGATAGCGTGCGAAATCCCGCGGATCGTCGAACTGGATCGGATTCACAAAGATGCTGACAACCGTGCGGCCGTTTTCGGCCGCGGACCGGCGAATCAGGCTCAGATGCCCCTCGTGCAGGGCGCCCATGGTGGGGACGAGGCCGATGGCCTGTTTGGCCGCACGCTGTGACAGCGCGTAAGCCCGCATGCCCTCCGGCGCCCGGAAAACGGGGATCCCGATTTTTTTGTCTTGCTTCCCATTCATTTGCTTTCCTCCCCCCGCAGCAGGGACGTGATCCCCGTATCATTCCGTTCGGGATGCCTCTCCTTCGCGATTTTTGCGGCAATCAGGGAGAGTGCGCGGTAGGCGTCCTGTGTCTCCGCGGGTGCGTTTTGCAGCGCCGCGAGATGCTTTTCAATCACCTTCAGGTCGCCGCGCTCGATGGGCCCGGTCAGCGCCGCCATGGGGCCTTCGGCTGCGATATTTTCCGCGGCCCCCAAAAATAGCGGACGCCATGCGCGCTCCGCAAAATCCTCGGGGAGCCCGCAGGAGCGGAAAAGCTCCGCCCCCATTTGGGCGGCGGCTGCGATCAGGTTGCTGGAGACGGTACAGGCCGCGTGATAAAGCACTTTTTCATGCGCCGCGATAGGCGCAAAGGGGTTTCCGAGCGCCGTGAGCAGCGTACCGGCCAACTCCCGGAAGGCCGCGTCCCCTTCGATTGTAAAATAAGCCGCGTGCAGCGTCTGTTGGTCCGCCTCCCCGCCTGTAAGCGAGGCGAGCGGGTGAAGGGAGCCGGGATGGACGCCGGCCTCCGCGGCGCCCGCGAAGATCTCCGAACCGAGGCTGCCGCTCAGATGGCCGACGAACAGGCCGTTTTGGAGATGCGGGCGCAGCGTTTCCCAGACGTCCGCGATCCGGTCGTCCGGCGTCGTCACCAGGATCAGGCCGCTTGCGGCGGCGAGCGCGGAAAGCTCCGTGAAGGCGAGGCTGCCGGTCGCCCGCGCCGCCGCTTCGGCGGAAGCGGGATTTTGGCTCAGATAGCCGGAGACGGCCGCCGCCCCGGCGAGATAGCAGCCGAGGCTGCGGCCGGCCTTGCCCGCCCCGATGAACCCGACGCGCGGCAAATCCTGATTTTGAATCATTTCGCGTTCTTTCATAATTCTGATATTCTATCATATAGGATATGGCGGCAGGGTGACGAAAGGAACGGCATTCGAATGAACAGGACGCGTGGCATATGAAAACCAAAAACGGGCCGATCGATGTGAGATGGGTTGTGATTATCGCCGCCCTGGTTTTGCTCCTGCTGCCGCATTTCCTTATGGACAAAGCTTCGGGAGAGGAAAATTTCGGCGAAACCCTTTCTCCCTGGTACTGCATCCCCTTTGTCGGAATGCTCCTGTCGATCGCGCTTTTTCCGCTGTTCAAACCGCATTTTTGGGAGCGCCATATGTCCACGGTGACGATCCTGTGGTCGCTTTGTTTTCTGATCCCCTTTGCGCTCCTGCAGGGGGCTCACGCGGCGGGCTCGCAGTTTTATGAGATCATGCTGCTCGATTATCTGCCTTTCATCGTGCTGCTCTGGGGCTTGTTTGCGGTTTCCGGCGGTATCGTCCTGAAGGGTTCGCTGTCCGGGTCTCCGAAGGCCAATCTGATCCTTTTGGTTATCGGCACGCTGCTCGCGAGCTGGATCGGAACAGCGGGCGCCAGCGTGCTGTTGATCCGCCCGCTGCTGCGCGCGAACGCGTGGCGCGAAAAGAAGGCGCATACGGTGGTTTTCTTTATCTTCCTCGTCTCCAATATCGGCGGCGTCCTGACGCCGGTCGGCGATCCGCCGCTCTTCCTCGGGTTTCTGCACGGAGTCCCGTTCTTCCAGACCCTGCATCTGGCGCCGCTTTTGCTTTTCAACGCGGCCGTCCTGCTCGTTGTCTTTTTCCTGATAGACAGAAGGGCTTACAAAAAAGAGATCGCGGCGGGGCGGAAACCCCCGGGGGCAGCGAAAGGGCCGCTGCGCGTCGAGGGGCTGCACAACTTGGTCTTCCTTGCGATGATCGTCGGCGCGGTCATCCTCTCCGGCATCCTCGGATCGCTCGAAAGCTGGCGGGACCCGTCGACGGGCGCGCCGATTGCGGCGCCGATTCCCGGCGATTCCGGCCTGCCCGTGAACGTCATCGTTCAGATGCTGATCATCCTCGCGGCTGGCTTCCTTTCGCTCAAAACGACGCGGAAGAAGGCGCGTGAACCGAACCGTTTCACCTGGGGCCCGATCAAGGAGGTCGCGGTCCTCTTTGCCGGTATCTTTGTGACGATGATCCCTGCGCTCGCCATCCTGCACGCGCGCGGCGCCGGCCTCGGGCTCACGGAGCCCTGGCAGTTCTTCTGGGCGACGGGCGCGCTGAGTTCGTTCCTGGACAACGCGCCGACCTATCTCGCCTTCCTGTCGACGGCGGCTTCGCTCGGGACGAGCGGGATCACGACGACGCTCGGGACGATCGCGCCGCCGCTCCTGGCGGCCGTCTCCGCAGGCGCCGTCTTTATGGGCGCGAATACCTATATCGGCAACGCGCCGAATTTCATGGTGCGCTGCATCGCGGAAGAAGACGGGGTGAAAATGCCGAGTTTCTTCGGTTATATGGGCTGGGCGGGAGCGATTCTGATCCCGCTCTTCGTCCTCGATACGATCTTCTTTTTTATAATCGGGGTATAACGGCCAGCGGAGACGTCATCCCTTTTGCAGGATTTCGCCCACGCGGGCCGCGATCTGCGCGCTCGCCTCGTCGTCCGTCACGATTTCGATTTCGCTTGGGCCTGCGGCGCCAAGGCCCAGTTCCACGGCGCGGACGATCTGCTCCTGCGCGAATATCGGCGTGTCCATAATGGCGCTGTTTGAGCCGACGCTTTTCAGTACCGCGAGCCCGACGGCGTCAAGCGCGATCCGGTCGCTGCCCGCGAGCATGAGGTTGGCCCGGTACCGTTTCCCTTCCATCGGGCCTCCGTCCGTGAACACTTCGACCGCATCGGCGATCACAAGGTCGGGCGTGTAGGCCACGTTGATCTCCGCGATCATCTTGCGCATATCCGGCCCGTCGTGGAGCAGATGGAAATCCTCGGGCGTCAGCCCGACGGCAAGCTTGAGCGAACAGGAAAACACGCCGCCGAAACCGTGCGTTTTCAGGCAGCAGGTGGCGACGGAAGCGTCCGCGTCCAGCACCGCGCGCGGTATCTGCAGGCCGCCCGGCCAATGAAAACCGGGGCGGTCGACCGTGATCCAGCCCGCTTCGGGCATCGTTTCAAAATTCAAAACTTCCGCCCCGTATTTGCCGCACAGCGCCGCAAGCCCCTTTGCTTCAAAAACTTCGGCGGTCACGGCGGGGCCGCTGCGCTCGCCTACCACGATCTTTTTCGCGTTCGCGGCGCGGACGCCTTCAAGCAGGGCGTCGAGCGTGTCAACGTGCGTTGAGCCGGGCGAAGGGTCGGCGGTGTTGAAATTGGGCTTCACATACACCGTCTTGTTCGTGTAGTCGGGCAGCGGAAAATGCTTCAGGCAGCGCCGCGCCCCGGCCCCCCGGTCCTCCGCCGCAACCAGGTATACTTCAGATTTTTTCATAACGCTCCTCCTTCATCTATGTTTTATTCCCGCCGCTTATGGCGAAAGAATTACTCTTCCCTACCATCATATCACGCATACCACGATTGGGCGCGTCAAACATTTTTGCGCGGCCCGTCCCATTCGCAGGCGTCCATATCCACGCGGCCGTCGAGCAGAAAAGGGACGCCTTCGTCAATCAGCATCGCGCGGCGCAGTTCCGTGTACGCCCCTCCCGCGACCGTCCCGTCCGCCCTTACAACGCGCTGCCAGGGCAGATCCTCCGGGCAGGCGCTCAAAGCCCAGCCGACAGTGCGCGCGGCGCGCGGGCTGCCAAGCAAAGCGGCGATCCGCCCGTAGGACAGGACCTGTCCGCAGGGGATCGCCGCAACGATTTCATAAACGCGGTCAAAGAAAGAATTTTTCTGTTTACACAACGCCCTGGGCCTTCATGGCGTCCGCGACTTTCAGGAAACCCGCGATATTGGCGCCCGCGACGAAATTGCCTTCACAGCCGTACTCTTTCGCTGCGTCGCGCATATTGGCGTAGATGTCTTCCATGATCTGCATAAGTTTCATGTCGACTTTTTCAAACGACCAGGAAACCCTCTGGCTGTTCTGGCTCATCTCGAGGTGGGATGTGGCGACGCCGCCGGCGTTCGCCGCCTTGGCGGGCGCGAACAATATGCCGGACTTTTGGAACAGTTCAATGGCTTCCGGCGTCGAAGGCATGTTCGCGCCTTCGCCGACGGCGATACAGCCGTTTTGGATCAAAAGCTCGGCGCTCTTTTTGTCGATATCGTTCTGTGTGGCGCAGGGGAGCGCAATGTCGCATTTGACGGACCAGATGCCGGAGCAGCCTTCCGTGTAAGTTGCTTTCGGATGCGTTTCCGCATATTCGCTGATGCGTTTCCGCTCGACTTCTTTGAGCCGCTTGATGCAGGCCAGGTCGACGCCGTCCGGATCATAGATATATCCGTCGGAGTCGCTCATGGCCACAACCTTGCCGCCGAGCTGCGTCGCTTTTTCGGTCGCGTAGATGGCGACGTTGCCCGAACCGGAGATAACGACCGCAGAGCCCTTGAAGGACTTGCCCGCGTCCCGCAGCATCGCTTCCGTCAGATAGCACAGGCCGTAACCGGTGGCTTCCGTCCGCACAAGGCTTCCGCTGTTGGTGAGATCTTTTCCGGTCAAAACCCCTACGAATTCATTCCTTATTCGCTTGTACTGCCCGAACATATAACCGATTTCCCTGCTGCCGACGCCGATATCGCCGGCCGGCACGTCGGTGTCCGCGCCGATATGTTTGCAGAGTTCCGTCATAAAACTTTGACAGAAGCGCATCACTTCGCCGTCGGATTTTCCCTTGGGGTTAAAATCGCTGCCGCCTTTGGCGCCGCCTATCGGAAGCCCTGTGAGGGAATTTTTGAAAATCTGCTCGAACCCGAGAAATTTGATGATCCCCAGATAGACGCTTGAATGGAACCTGAGCCCGCCTTTGTACGGGCCGATCGCGCTGTTGAACTCGACCCGGTAACCGCGGTTGACCCGCACCCTTCCCGTATCGTCAACCCACGAAACCCGAAAGATGATCTGCCTCTCCGGCTCGACAAGGCGCTCGATAATGCCCAGCCGCTCTATGTCCGGGTTCCTCTCCAACACCGGCTCAAGCGATTCAAACACCTCCGTGACAGCTTGAAAAAACTCGACTTCGCCGTAATCCCTCTTTTTAACCGTTTCCATTACTCTCTTTAGATATTCACTGTGGATTGTCATTTCTACTCCTTTTTCTTTCTTCTCTTCTTGTTGTTGCCGTTTTTTATTTTCGAAATAGTATACCACAATAAAATAGAATAATCAGTAAATTCATATTTTTTCTTTTTTTCATGTCTCTGCGAAAATCTACCCGAAAAAATGCCCGAAAACCATCTCTCTGAAATGGTTTTCGGACACTCTTTGGTGCGGTTAAGAGGACTCGAACCTCCATGAGTCTCCTCACACGGACCTGAACCGTGCGCGTCTGCCAGTTCCGCCATAACCGCGCGGATATTGCGACATAAAGCCGAACCTTATTTTACCGCAGTTGAACGCGTTTTGTAAAGGTTACGGCGAAAAAAATCCCATAATCCGCCCGCTGAAATTTTTTTTAAGCAGAACGGCCGAAGAATGAAAAATAAGTGCCAGTCTTCAGAAATTCCGGAAATTCCGGACTTGATAGCACAAATTGACGGTTATGTATGCCCATACATGGATTTTTACGGTTATTCCATCAAATCAGGTCGATAAAAGGCAAAAAAACGGCGAAATCTGGTCCGAAAACATACATAACCGTCAATTTGTACTATGAAACGCCATAATTCCTGTACCGGCCTCCGGCGCCGGTCTGCACGGAAATCAAACCTGTTGTACAATAACGCTATGGAAAAAGCAGATAGAACATTGCGTATTTTGATTACGGCGGGCGGGACGTCCGAAAAAATCGACGAGGTGCGGCGGATTACAAATTCCGGAACAGGGCGCCTCGGGGCGCTGATCGCGGAGACATTCGCGGCGTCGGATAGGGGGACGCAGATCGACTTTCTGTGTTCGGCGGATGCTGTGCGCCCCAAAACGCATACTGCGCGTGTGACGGTCGCGGGCGACGTGTCGGCGCTGAAAGCGGAGGCGGAACGTCTGGCTGCGGAGACGCCGTATGACATTATCATTCACAGCATGGCGGTAGGGGATTATCGTGTGCGCGCGGTGACCGACGCGGCGCTGCTCGGCAGCGAGGTGCTCGAGCGGCTGTCCTTCATTGCGTGCGGGGATTCGTCCTCGCCGGAGGAAGCGGTGGCGGACGCGATCCTGTCCCCGCCGCAGATCAAAGACGCCAAAATTTCCTCGGACAAGGAAAATCTGATCGTGGTGCTCGAGAAAGCGCCGAAGATCATCGCGCTGCTGCGCGGGCTTGCGCCGAAAGCGGTGATCATCGGTTTCAAACTGCTTGCGGACGCGGACGCGGAGGAGCTTCTGCGCGCCGGGCACGCGCTGCTTGTGAAGAACGGCTGCGACTTTGTGTTCGCGAACGATATGAACACGGTGCGCTCGGACCGGCATGAAGGGATTCTGATCGCGCCGGACCGGACGGCGGAACGCGCCGCAGGGAAAGGCGCCATCGCCGACCTGATTGTGCGCCGCGCGCTCGCGCGCCTTGCGGAGAAGCAAGCGGCGGGAGAAGGAGAAAAGGAGAGACTGTAATGGCGAGAATTTTGCTTGGCGTATCGGGCGGCATCGCCGCGTACAAGGCCTGCGATATCGCGAGCCGGCTCACGCGCGCGGGCCACACGGTGGATGTCGTAATGACGAAGAACGCGGGCGAGTTTGTGACGCCGCTGACGTTTCAGACGCTGACGAAAAACCGGGTTTATACGGACATGTTTGCGCCGTCCTGTGATTTCAGCGTGGAGCATATCGCGCTCGCGAAGCGCGCGGACGCCGTCGTGCTTGCGCCGGCGACCGCAAACCTCATCGGGAAACTTGCCTGCGGGATCGCGGACGATCTGCTGACCACCGTGCTTTTGGCGGCGTGGCGAAAGCCCATACTGCTTTGCCCCGCGATGAATACGGCGATGTACGAAAATCCGGCCGTACAGGAAAACCTTGAGAAACTGCGCGCACGCGGGATCCGCGCCATCACCCCCGAAGAGGGGCCGCTTGCCTGCGGCGATGAAGGGACAGGGCGCCTTGCCGATCCGGCTGCGATCTGCGCGGCGGCGGAGGAGATGATAATGGAAAGAACGGAAGGGAAAGCCCTATGAACACATTTAACGTAGCGGAAACGTACGAAAGCAATGTTTTCAATGACAAGGTGATGAAGGAGCGGCTTCCGCGGGACGTTTACGAATCCCTGGCGGGTTCGATCCGCAGAAAATCGGCGATTGACCCATCCATCGCGGGCGTGGTTGCGAACACGATGATGGAGTGGGCGCTCGAAAAAGGCGCGACACACTACACGCATTGGTTTCAGCCGATGACGGGCCATACGGCGGAGAAGCACGAGGCGTTTGTCAATTTCAGGGGGGACCGCGAATTGGTGCTTGAATTTTCCGGCAAGGAGCTTGTGCGGGGCGAGCCGGACGCGTCGAGCTTCCCCACGGGCGGCGTGCGCGAGACCTATGAGGCCAGAGGCTACACGGCGTGGGATCCGACGTCGCCGGCTTTTGTAAAGGGGACCGTACTCTATATCCCGACCGCGTTTTGCAGCTACGGCGGCGAGGCGCTCGACAAAAAAACCCCTCTGCTGCGTTCGCTGCAGGCGCTCGACAAACAAGGCAGACGCATTCTGAAACTGTTCGGCGAACCGGAGGATACGGTGATTGCCATAGATTGCGGCGCCGAGCAGGAGTATTTCCTGATCGACGAATCCGTCTATAACGCGCGCCCCGACCTGATCTATTCTGGACGCACGCTGTTCGGGAGCGCGCCGCCGAAAGGGCAGGACTTGGACGACCATTATTTCGGCGTGATCAAGCCGCGCGTACTGGAGTTTATGCAGGATCTGGATGAGACGCTCTGGTCGCTCGGCATCGCGAGCAAGACGCGGCACAACGAGGTCGCGCCCGCGCAGCACGAGCTCGCGCCGATCTATGAGCCGGCAAACCGCGCATCCGACCACAACCAGCTCATTATGGAAACGCTGAAAAGCATCGCGCCGCGCCACGGGCTTGTCTGCCTGACGAACGAAAAGCCTTTCGCCGGCGTGAACGGCAGCGGCAAACACTGCAACTGGTCCCTCAGTACGACCTCAGGCGAAAACCTGCTTGATCCCGGGAAGACGCCGTCGCACAATACGCGGTTCCTGCTCTTTCTGACGGCTGTCATAAAAGCGGTGGATCTGCATCAGGATCTGCTTCGGCTTTCGGTTGCGACCGCCCAGAACGACCATCGGCTCGGCGAGTCGGAGGCGCCGCCGGCCATCGTGTCGATCTTTCTCGGCGAAGAGCTCACGGAAGTGCTCGAATCAATCAAGGCCGGCGTAGACCGGAAATCGAAAGAGCGCGTGTCGATGGACATCGGCGTTGTGATACTCCCCCAATTCCTGAAAGATACAACCGACCGCAACCGCACATCGCCGTTCGCGTTTACGGGCAATAAATTTGAGTTTCGTATGGTCGGCTCTTCGCTCTCGATCTCGGGCCCGCTCTTTGTCCTGAATACGATCGTGGCGGATGTCCTGATGGAATTCGCCGACCGCCTCGAAAAAGCCGCGGATTTTCATGCGGAGACTGCAGCCATCGTCCGGGAGACGATCCTTGCGCATGAGCGCATCATCTTCAACGGCAATAATTATTCGGACGAATGGATCAAAGAGGCGGAACGCCGCGGGCTTCTCAATCTGCGAAAGACGCCGGAAGCGCTGGCTTATCTCACGAAACCCGAAAACATTGCCCTTTTTGCGCGCCACGAAGTGCTGTCGCCGATGGAAGTCGAATCGCGTACGGAGGTGCTGCTTGAAGACTACGTAAAGACCCTCCGTATCGAGGCTTTGTCAATGCTGGAAATCGCAAAGCGCAATATCGTGCCCGCCGTGCTCAAATGCGAGGAGGATGTCGCGAGGACCCGGCTCTCAAAGACGGCGGTCTCGGACACACTGGGGCACAGGCTGGAAGACGCCCTGCTCGGAAAGCTCGCGGAGCTTGCCGACGCGCTCACCGAAAGGATTGACGCGCTTGAGACGGCGTTTGAGAACGCTCCGGAGGGCGGGGGGACCATGGAGCTCGCCTGCTATTTCGGGGACGAAGCCATCGCCGCGATGACGGCGCTGAGGGAAACCGTGGACGCGCTCGAACTGATCGTGGACGCACGTTTTTGGCCGCTTCCGAGCTACGGGGAAATTCTGTACAGCGTGAAATAGCAGGCCCCTATCCCTGCGCGGGCGTTTGGGAAGCGCCCGTATCGGCGGTGTCTTGCGCCGCGTCAATCGCAACAAAACCGGAGCTTTCCAGGCGGAGGAGATGAGGCAGGACCACTTTTTCCCCGTTTTCGATACGGTAGGTGGTGAGCGCTCCCTGGATCTCGTCCGTATTGTACAGCCAGGCGGCGAGGCGTTCCCGCTCCTCCGGAAGCTTTTGGGGGCCGCCCGTCAACCCGAGCGTTTCGATTGCCTGTTTGACCAGAAAAACCGCGTCGACATAATCGGCCGCTATCGGCAGGTCCGCGTCATCGACATGGCCTTTTGCCGCTTGCCCAAATACGTCCCAGTTTATAAGCTCTTCCGGCGATGTGAGACTGTAGGCGTAGACGCCTTCCAGGTTGTTGACCGCCGATTCCGTCCCGGCGTCGGGCGCGGTGGCGAGCAGATCCGACAATCCCTGCACACAGTCCGGCCCTCCGAGGATGGAGGACGCCGGAACGCCTGCGGCGCGAAGCGCGCCCGCGAAAAACAGGAAATCCTCCGCATTCACATCCAAATAATACGCATCCGCCCCCGTAGCCATGGCTGTGCTTACGGCGCCGGTCTGTCTGTCCGCGTCCTGGTCGACGCCGACGGAACCCGCAAGCGAGACGCTCGACCCCTTGATGCCCAAAAGGGCTTTTACACGCTCTTCGCGGCTGACGCTCGCGGGCAATGTCGTATCATAAAAAACATAGAGCTTTGAGATGGCCGGCGTGGCTGTCACCCAAAGGCGCAGCGCGCCTTCGGCGTCCCGTCCCGGATCCGCCGTACAGGAGATCAGATATGGCGCAAACGGCGTACGCAGCCCGGGGGCATTTGCCGAGCTGATATGGGGCAGTTTCGCGGTCGCCGCGGCCTTATGCACTGTCTCAAAATTCTCGCTGCCGGTCGGCCCGAACGCGACCAGCGCATCCTTGGTAACCGCCGTCATTTCCGTAAGGGCTTTGTCGGGGTTTCCTGAAGTATCATGCAGGACGCTGCTTGCCGGGATTCCCCGTATGCCTCCGGTTGCGTTCACGCGCTGGATACCGTAGTCAAATCCCCAGGCGGCGGCCAAATCCTCCCTGGAATCATTGCCTGTGATGGCGGTGAGGATCGGAAACGGCCATTGCGTGACAGAAGGGGGCGGCAGCAATGCCTGGGAACCGCTGCCGCCTTTATCCCCGTTTGACCCGGCGCCGGGGCCCGGCGGTGGAATGGGCGACGTATTTTGCTGTGAAAAAAATCCCTGAAAATACAAGGCTGTCGGAAGCAAAACGATACAGACCGCCAGCGCAATCGCGAGGATGGCCATGCTTCGCCGGGAAAATTTCTTTTGAGAGGGCTTTGTCTGGCGGTATTGAGGCCGCTTGGGATTAGACTCGACTACGCCTCGCTGTTTCATGAAAGAATAAAAAGAACTGCGTGGAACCTGTGTCTACGATACCGGCAGGTAGACGTCGGCGGAATACGTACCCAGTTGCATTGCTTCTTCATACGTGGGGACGAAAACGTCGAGATGATTGCCGTTTACGGCGCCGCCGCTGTCTTCAACGACCTGTTTGACTACTGTGTTGCCTTGCTTGATATAGAGGACAGTATGCGGCGGAAAGACTTTCCAGTCCGAGGCGCACATACCGACCTGAGCGTGTTTTCCGGTCGCCGTTATGCCGAGCCCGTTCATGCCTTCCCCATATGGACAGTAGTGTGTAATCTTGAAAGTTCCGACCAATTGCAATTCGTCGCCGTCCGGGCCGATGGTCAGGTTTTTTTGGTCCGCGGAAGCCGAGTCGATAGCAACCGGCGTCGCGTCATAGGTGATAGGCGGCGCCGCAGGCTTGTCCATGGACTGGAATGTCTGGCGCGTGATTTCGACGCCGCCGACCGTTTTCGTCTGAACATTTCCGTTTTCGACAGCGGAGGCGGCGACGCTCGCCGGCAGAACAGCCGCGAAAAGCATCCCGACCGAAATAACGCTGACCACGGCGGCTACTATGCCGTAGCGCTTGAAATAGTCTGTCCAAAAAGATTTTTGCATGATCATTTTTATAACCATAAGTAACATTATGGTAACATAATTATGACAATGTCAACCCATTTCTGTAAACTTTTTGTTATATTTCGGAAATAATTCACAGAAACTTGACAAACCCTGCTATACTGTTTACTTGAAATAAAAATTATTTCGTCGAAAGAGAGGTGAAAGCTATGACTTTGAGGGAAGCGCTCCCGCAGATCAAGACCGCACTGCCGGGACCAAAGGCGGAAGAGATGTTGAAACGGCGCGCGCAGATTATGCCCGGCGCAATCAAGTCGATTTATCCGATCGTGATCGAGCGCGGCGAAGGCGCGATGATCGAGGACGCGGACGGGAATATATTCTTGGATTGGGTCGGCGGCGTCGGCGTGATGAATATCGGCTATTCGCAGCCGGAGCTCGTCGAAGCGGTGCGCGAGCAGGCGGGGAAATTCTTTCATTCGATGATGAATATTACGACCAACCCCCGTTATATCGAATATGCGGAGGCGATCGCGAAAGTCAGCCCGGTGCGGGCGGACGCGAAAAAGGTGATGTTTGCGAACAGCGGCGCCGAGGCGGACGAGAACGCGGTGAAGATCGCGCGCAGCGCGACCGGGCGGCCGAATATTATTGTATTTTCGGGCGCGTTTCACGGGCGCACGATGCTGACGATGACGATGACGGCGAAAAAGGCGTATGCGATCGGAATGGGCCCTTTCCCGGACGGCGTTTACCGTGCGGAGTTTCCGTATCTGTACCGGGCTCCGGGCGGAATGACGGAAGACGAGGCGGTTTCATTCTATATTCAGAACATTGAAGAGGTGTTTGAAAACGCGTCGCCGCCGCAGTATGTCGCGGCGATCGTCTTCGAGCCGGTGCAGGGCGAGGGCGGCTTTGTGCCGGCGCCTTTCGCTTGGGTCAAAGCCGTTCGCGAAATCTGCGACAAATACGGCATCCTGATGGTGGCGGACGAGGTGCAGACAGGATTTTCACGCACCGGCCGCCTGTTCGCGTCGGAATATTATAAAGAAGACGGGTATGCGCCGGATATCATGACGTTTGCGAAATCGGTTGCGGGCGGCGTCCCGCTTTCCGGCGTGGTGGCGCCTGCGGAGATTATGGACAAAGTGACGCCGGGGACGATCGGCGGCACCTATAACGGAAACCCGCTGGCCTGCGCAGCGGCGCTCGCGGTGCTGAAAAAGATGCAGGACGAGGACTATCCGGCCAAAGCGCGCCATATTGCGGATACCTGTATGAAGCGATTCGGCGAATGGCAGGATAAATACCCTGTCATCGGCGACGTTCGAGGGCTCGGCGCCATGATGGGCGTTGAATTTATCCGTGCGGAAGACGGCGCGGCGGCAAAGACGCCGAATGCGGAACTCGTAGGGAAGATCGTGGCGTCCGCGTGGAAGCGCGGCCTCATCCTCGAAAGCGCGGGTACCTACGGCAATGTGATCCGGTTCCTCTGTCCGCTCTGCGTGACGGACGCGCAGATCGAAGCCGGGCTCTCTATCTACGAAGAGGCGATCAAGGAAAATCTGTAACTTTTGAAAGAATTCCTGAAGCGCAAGGATATCGAGGTATCGGTCCAACGGTACGCGATCGACACCCTGTCGGCGATGACAGTGGGGCTGTTCGCGTCGCTGGTGATCGGCCTCATCATTCAGACGATCGGGCAGCAGGCGGCTTTGTGGGCCGGGGAAAGCGCGGTCACGGTATTTTTGGTCACAGTCGGCGCGTTCGCGATGCAACTGACCGGCCCCGCCATCGGCGTCGCGGTGGCGCACGCCCTGAAAGCGCCGCCGCTGGCTATGTGCGCCTGCGCGGCGGTAGGCTGGATGGCCTATGAGCCTTTTATGGAAGGGATGAAGGGCGGCGGCCCCGCGGGCGCTCTGGTCTGCGCCATCGTCGCCGCGGAATGCGGCAAAATGGTTTCCAAGGAGACGAAGATCGATATCCTCGTGACGCCGATTGTCACCATTGCCGTCGGCGGGCTCGTGGCAAAATTCGTGGGGCCTGCCGTCGGGGCGCTGATGACGACGCTCGGGCAGGCGGTCATGCACGCGACGGAACTCCAGCCTTTCTGGATGGGGATTATCATTTCCATGATCGTCGGGTTTGTGCTTGTCGCGCCGCTTTCGAGCGCGGCGCTCTGCATCATGCTCGGCCTCTCGGGCCTTGCGGCGGGCGCGGCGACGGTCGGCTGCTGCACGCAGATGATCGGCTTCGCGGTCATCAGTTTCCGGGCGAACGGGATCGGCGGATTGTTTGCACAGGGCATCGGCACGGCGAAACTCCAGATGCCGAACGTAGTCCGGAACCCCTGGATTATCGCGCCGACGTTGCTGACTTCGGCGGTGCTCGGCCCGGTCGCGACGACCGTCTTCCATATGGAGAATATCGCGGCGGGCGCGGGCATGGGGACCAGCGGCCTTGTGGGCCAGATCGGCACCTTCACGGCGATGGGCTTCACGACCGATACGCTGTGGAAGGTCCTTGTCCTGCATTTCGGCCTGACGGCGGCGCTTGCCTACGTGTTTTATCTGTTCTTCCGGCGGATCGGGAAAATCCACGACGCCGATCTGAAGCTGGAATTGTAAATAAACAAAATCCACAGCAAGATTTTCTCTGCGATTCATTACGGGAACGCGGATCTTTTTTATTCGAATTGCTGAGGAAACACTGATTAAATCGCGGGCAAGAAGCCGGGCGGATGCCCATCGGCAGGGTGTTTCTTCCACCGGCGAGGCGATCGTCTGCGATCTGTCGGTGTTTTTGGATGAAAACGCGACGCCTTCCTTGTCTTTCGGCAGGGCTGGCGGAACAAAGCAGGCTTGCCAGCAAATCACAGATGAAATGCTAAAAAATCACGGTTGAGGGTTGATATTTTTGGAGCAAGAACATAAAAACACCTAATAACAATGAAACTCCATACCAATAAGCATTATTGGGCAACGAAAGCAACCCTCAATCGAAAAAAAATAGCAAAAATAGGCTCTTTTTACGGCAAAGGCCTGCCAATAGCGGAATTATTTGAGCGTGACATCTTGGGCAAGAAATAGAGCTGTTTTTAGCACAAAATGGCGGTTGGGGACGAAAATATCGTCTAAAAAGCTCGATTTTAACGAAATAACACGATTATTGGCGATGGATATTCTTGACAATGCGGCGCTTTCATGTTTGAATTATATTTGCAGAAAAAGCAAGATTGAACAAGGTGTTGTAAAGGAGACAGCGATGGCTAAAGCAAAATTTGAGAGGACAAAACCTCACGTAAACATTGGGACGATCGGGCATATCGACCATGGGAAGACGACGCTGACGGCGGCGATCACGAAGACGCTGTACGACCGTTACAAT
>Ga0123354_10007680_pt1 | contig 16287 bp, 8 predicted proteins | sample TergutLab28metaG_2_FD_97872 | JGI IMG/M metagenome (GOLD analysis project Ga0123354, IMG submission 97872) | Labiotermes labralis P4 segment gut microbial communities from Petit-Saut dam, French Guiana - Lab288 P4 | ecosystem: Host-associated > Arthropoda: Insects > Digestive system > Gut ...
AGATGTTGAGTTGCAGCATACTGTTTTCTGCACCGAGTTTTTGGATGGGTGGTGGTCTTGAGAGCAGCTGCGTGGGTCGTGTGTACGGTGCGGATGGTGCCGTGCGACTCGGACGGCACCATCCGCACCGTACACACGACCCACGCAGCTGCTCTCAAGACCACCACCCATCCAAAAACTCGGTGCAGAAAACAGTATGCTGCAACTCAACATCTAATGCTCCTGATGATGGGCGTATTAACCCGAAACATGTCGAGCTAAGAATACATCAATAAAATGACCTAGTTGTATCAAGTTGGCATTTCACATTATTTCGTGTGGAAGATGCACGGTCAAACAACCATCAAAACTTACTTACATCTTCATGTGAAGCCCTATATTGTTCTCCGGTTTTAACCAAATTTGGAATTTATCGACACATTTTCGCAAAGTCCCCAATGCAAAATTTCAAGGAAATCCACCGCGCTGATACACACCGTCGGAAAGACGGCTGGACGGACTAGACGAAATTAATAGACGCTTTTTGGGACTAAAACAGGATGAGGTGTCGGAGGCGTTTGTAGCTTTCCTCCTGGCTTCCTGTTGAATTTGTACTGCCTGATTTGTGTGCGCAGTCGTCGGGTCAGAATGCTTTTTGCCTGGATGAGCACGAAGTAAAGAAGCGAACGGATAGGCCTAATTTTTACGTATCTGTAATACTTAAAGAGTTATGGCGCTTCCGTCCCTTTCAAGAGATTTCTTCATTCTGAACGTAAATCCTGATCTTCTGAAATACTCGTTGCTATTGATGTGCCTCGATTGTGTCCAAGGATTGGAAGAATTAGTCATTAAGAAGAACGAATAATGTCGCGTTTTAAGGGGAGTGGCCTTCGCCTTCTTTCCCTTCATTTCAGCTGACTGGTTTTTCTTTCCCAGTTTGTGCGGGTAGGGAAATTTTGCTTCGAGTAGAATAAGGTGGGCGGGGAATGTAGCACGTATGAGGGATAGGAGAGGTTTATTCAGGGATTTGGTGGGGAAACCTGAGGAAAAAAGACCACCTGGAAGACCCAGCCGTAGATCGGGGGTTAATATTAAAATAGATGTTATGGAAGTGGGATGGGGGCATGGACTTGATTGGTCTGGCTTAGGGCAGGGACAGTTGGCGGGCACTTGTAAAGGCGTTATTGAACGTTCGGGTTCCATAAAATGGGGGAATTTCTTGAGTAGCTGAGAACTGGTTAGCTTCTCAAGAAGGACTCTAATGCATGGAGTAAGTAATAAGTAAGTGAGAGAAATTTTGCTGACGATGTTGGCAGTATTTCCAACCAACATACCAGTATATTTGCAGACGTATAGTTTTATACTTTGTTTTCTCTTCTGTGACCCCCAAGAGTATTTCTGAATTCTTCTCAGTAACCGTAACGTCTGTTACAAAATAGAACCCGTGAACTCGTGGACGGAACATGGCTGCGAAGTAATTAGCATAATTTCTTGGTGAAGTAATGATAAGAATTAAACTTATTTCGCTTCTCTGCTTGATTGTGCCTTACCCCAAGAACATGGTAGCGTATCGCATGGCCGATATGTCACAGTCACATTGTCTTGAACATGTACACGTATTTTCTGTGAAAGATAATTTGTATTATCGTCGCTTTGCTAAACGAAGCCACACAATATGGCGCACTTGTTCGACATTTTTTATCGTTTTTGACATTCAGAGGACCGTGCATCGTGATATATTCTTATAACAAAACCAACGAGATGCACTAATTTCTCAAATTTATTTTTGGAATAGAACTCTACATGTTTCGGACAGATGTTCCATCCTGATCCCGCTAGCCAGCAGTCAGCATAACCTGTATGACATATACCTATTGCTGTGTGTACAGTACTAGACTCCTGATGATGGCCAGAGAAACTGTCCGAAACATGTAGAGTTCTATTCCAAAAATAAATTTGAGAAATTAGTGCATCTGGTTGGTTTTATTATAAGAATTTTTTTTGTCGTCTCGTTTGTGTTAAAAGACAGTGTTTCGGGAGCTTGCTCCGCTTTCATCTTCAGGTCGAATACAAATATTCTGAAACCTCTGTGTCGATTGGCTGTGGATTTTGAAGTCAGTTGTCCAAGTATTATCTAGACTGCTTCAAAATAGGCACGTAGAGACGACTGAAGCCGGAAATAATTTACATAAATGTATATCCATGTTTCGTGAGTTCTCCAACCAACGGTTAGGTCGTGGTGAAGGGATTGAAAAGAGCAAGTTGATTGCCGGTGTCTTGTATTCATAACTTTAGTAGAAAATTTTAGAGTTCTTTGTGTCTGTTATACTGTGGAGTTGCCAGGCTCTGTGGAACTGACATTTCCATTCAGTAATGAAGTGACTGTTATTTTTCCGATTACTTCTGAATATCGTCACATGTTTATACGGTTGCATCCATCTTCTCTGAGGTTTTGCCGGCAGTTTAAAGCAACAGAAAGAAAGATTTAACATAAACGCTGCCGACAGAAGTGCGAGTTCTTATAATCACCATTTGCAAATGAGGCACTTAGTCAGTGCGCTAGGTAGCACGCTTGAATTTTACTCCATACGGTTTGTTCCCGTTTTTGGAGTCGTTGTCAAGCCAAGCCTAGGTACTTAAAATTCACATTAAAGTGTATAACAACGGCCATAGTCATAAATTTCTGTTCACAAATTATCTTCCTTCGCCTTTTATTTGTGTATGAATTGGTGTCAAATTGTAACATAGAGCCTGTAGAATTTTCAGGAAGAAACTGTTACAAACTTCGTCAAATATAGCTAATCGTGCAATAAAATAAACAACGAAGTAGATGCAACAATAACGGTTTATTAATAATTTCAATCAGCTCAACATGTTTCGGGCGATAATTTCGCCCATCCTCGGGAGCACTAGACTGTGTTTACAGCTTGTGGTACGATGCACCGACGATGCTGCCGGGTGGTTACCAGCAGGCAGCATCGTCGGTGCTTTATATCACAAGCTGTAAACACAGTCTAGTGCTCCTGAGGATGGGCGAAATTATCGCCCGAAACATGTCGAGCTGATTGAAATTATTAATAATAAAATTATTAATGTTGCATCAAATTGGCTGTTTATTTTATTGTATCAGTGATGCACGGTCACACTAACATCAAATAGCTAATCGTAGTCTGTGCTAAACAAGCGGAATGCGATTAATGTATAACAGTCAATGGTTGAATGATTTGGCCCTTGTACGCCAAAAAAAACTGACATGTTGTGTAGAGTTTGTTGATATTGTTTTGAAATTGTCGCTATACATCTCATTTTTAGTACGTATAGTTCGTAGCTTTCCCGCCTACTTTAGCGTATTATACTGTTACAAAGGCAACTTATAGTTGCAGGTGTTCTGTAGCTCCTCCTATAGCAGTAAGGCTCAGAATAAAAGTTCCCACATGTTGCTACAGCTACATATTGATTCAGTGTCATATATTAAAACGGCATTCCGCTGAATACGCACGCTATCAAGTTTGGAAGTCTGTTTCACGCCTGACTGGTGATCCTTCCGTTTAGTGATCCCATCTAAAACCATCTGCTTGACAATAACAAATGGTTTGCAGTGATCACTGCCGGCTGGCCTTCTACCCAAAATTGTGACTATCAGCTTGCACTGACTTTGGCTTCGTGATTTCATATTTTCGAGTTTTTTTTTTAGTTACTCTGCCTAATAAACTAAGGAACGTGTCAGATGATGAATAATTGAAATTTATTCTATGCAGTATACCGACGAACAGATTTGGCAACACTGAAAGCGTTCTCATGAAAGCACCTTTTTCCTTATTCTGGCTTTCTTGACGTAGCTGCACCAGCGTTCTGGTGTAAAGACTTCAAGGAATGTACAGATGTTGAGAAAGCAAATTGTGGGGTTGAACTCCCGTCCGAGATTCGAATGCAAATCAGGCTCGACCAAAAGAACTAATCTGCCGTTCAGTGAACTTTTTTTTCAACTGATGTTTATTGCAGAGGATATGCACTTTGTGGTATCTTAACAAAAAGGCGATATGAATTTAATTTACACTCCATCGTCGGCCAGTAATATTTTCAGAGTTGCGATAGGGAACTTGCGAGCTCGCTTGTCAGTTTACCGCAACTGAATGTGTAGAGTTTCTGTACTCGTTATGACTCACATATGTACATCATATATTGTAACGATACCTTGCGGTAGCGGAACAAATTTCGCTCGTTTTAACCTGCCGTACACAGACTCACATACACACAAGTACAATCCACAGCAAGACATGGAAGTAAAGGCAGCTTGCTTCGTGATCCTACATGACGTCACTTCCAGTTTATTAACTTTAAGGAATACTGTAGAATGTGGTTTAGCACAATGTGGTTTAGCCCTAATAGCCTTGAACCTCGCCTAAATTTGTTATAATTGCTTATAGCACAGCAGTTCAAGGCCAGAACTTGTGCAACGAAGAGCCTACAGCAGGTCCTGTGAGACGTTGTTCTGATACTTATCTGAACTTGTAATGGCGCGTCTGTGCACTTTTCTTTCTTTCCTACTCTACTGATGACAATATCTGATATTCTTGGAACATTAGACGACTTAGAATCGTGGAGACGAAATGGACAGAAAATACTGAAGCAAGCCAATATGTATGTTAACTGGTTCTTTAACCTACTGCGGGTTACTCAGAGAACATTAGATGCCTGTATTACAGAAGGCCTCGTTCTGCAGCAAAGAAAAGTGTGTCGTGTTGCTATTTTAGTGTGCAGTACCTCGGTCTTTGCGTCCTCTCCCTCAGCGAATAATTAAACCTAATTGATGGCTGGATGGTGCAAAAAAGAATGGGTCACTAATCATAGCGAAATTTCACATAGTCACTTCATGACGTCTAATCTGTAACATTAATTATTTACTTATGCTTAATTAAACTGTTCAGTGTTTCACTTAATGGGAACAAATTGTATGCTGCGAGGAAAGTGAGAGTCGTGTGAGATACTGTATCACTCAGATGTTTGTGGTTCAGTTTAAGCTGGCTTTTAATTTGAGCCCTTCTATTTCTCCTTCAGATGAACCACTGGTTGTTTGAATTCGCTATACGGAAGTTTAAAAGTGTAGAACGAAACTTTTCTTTTCCCGTCATTGAATGAATATGAAATTTCTCTACGTTGTTTAGTATCTGCTCCTTTGGTTACATCGACGTGTCTGTTCGCGATTTTTTCTCTGTCGCAAGCGGAAAGTAGACTTAAGAAGCATCGGTTAGAAAAAGAAAACCGGTTTTTTAATTGTACGGATTGGGGATTCACTGCATGTTGTATCCGTATGGAATTACCAGTTGGTGAAGTCGAAATTCTAGCATGCTGTACATTGTCAAATAGTTTTGTGTTCATGAATGATGTGACAACGAATTAATTTTCTTACGTTACTGTATTAGAAGCGTAATTGCACAAATATGGAATATTTTATTAGAAAATCATAATTGATAAGTTCGCATCAGACAACTGCTGCAGTTCTACTAGCAAATTTTTCAGTGTTTACACAACTGACTACGAATTTACGGCGTGTGTGTAACTGAAGATTCATTTGCGTGTACACAACTGATAGTGTATTTCTGTGACAGCGAGGTGGTTGCGCTCTGTTCTCTGCCTAACTACTGATCAGCAAAGGAATAAATCCATGGGGCAGAATCCTTCTTCATTATGCTTAGAGGCGCGGCAATGTCTTTGGATACAGGAGCCTATGTAACACGTAAACTGTGTAAGTAAAATCCTTCTAAAAGAACTGTCAACTCGTTGAGGTTGTTCAAGAGTTTCCACACATTTCCTAGAACACGAAGGTGGCAACACAGTGGTCAAAAGAGCCCCCTTTTGGCCTCCTGTCCTGACCCAAACAAGTCTGGTTCACTTGCTCTTACGCGATTTCTTTTACCAGTTCATTGTTATCTCTCCATGTATGTTTAGTCTTTGCAAATAGTCCATTCTCTGTGTGTTAACCACACAGTAATCACTCATGTTTCCGGTGTATGTTGCTTGTTCCGCCCATTGTATGTTTTTTGTTTAATCTTCTGAACAGTATGATGTGACCAGTACGTGTACCGAAGTTCAGCTTTTCGGTTGAGGGTTTCGTTCTCACATGCCTTTAACCTGTAACAGTATTCAGTCAGAAGCCTTCACTGCACAATGATAGTATCTTGTTAACTGTTGTTGTATCTTAATTCCGAACACGATGTGAAATGAACTCGTTCAAAAACCGTAATCCGTGTTTCCTTAAGAGTGAGACACAAACTAGGCCTCTTACTTTTAATTTCGGATTTTCGTTTCGGGCACGAGAATATGGCTGATTCCGAACTGAACAGTAACGAACACGTCTCTATTAGAAACAGTTGACATTTGTGCTTATGTTCACAGGGAAAGTGTAACTGATCACCACTGAGGCATCTTGTTTTAAATATTTTTATCACAGTGATGTGTGACACTGTAGAACCATCCTTTGTTCACTGGATGAACCTCATTACGAAAGCCGCCACTGTCTTTTATTACAACCGTCGAGGTTCGGTACCTGAACACACCAAGTACAAGGCAGCACTTTTAGTTCTGTTCCTGAACACACCAAGTACGAGGCAGCACATTTAGTTCTGTTCCTGAACACACCAAGTACGAGGCAGCACATTTAGGTCTGTTCTTGAACACACCAAATATGAGGCAGCACATTCAGTTCTGTTCCTGAACACACCAAGTACAAGGTAGCACATTCAGTTCTGTTCCTGAATACATCAAGTACGAGGCGGCACATTTAGTTCCGTTCCTGAACACGCCAGGTACGAGGCGGCACATTTAGTTCCGTTCCTGAACACGCCAGGTACGAGGCGGCACATTTAGTTCCGTTCCTGAACACACCAAACAGGAGGCAGCACATATGGTCTTGTTCCTGAACACACCAAATAGGAGGCAGCACATATGGTCCTGTTCCTGAACATACCAAGTACGAGGCAGCACATTTAGTTCTGTTCCTCCCTTTTTTTCGCATAATTAATGCCATGAACTTTTCTGAGTTGATGGTCTGTATTGTATTAACTCAAAAGTGGTTGTAAAACAAGGTCGTGCTACGTTAAATTGAGGTTAATGTCATTCCTCAATTAGTACGTTAAAAGATACCGGAGCTTTGAAGTGGTTATAGATATCCTTCATCTTGCTAAACTTATAAAAGAGAAATATCTGCCATCTAGCTGTGGCTTTGTAAACTCCCCAGGCTTCGTTCTCGTTTGTGTTTGTTCTTTCAGAAGAAATGCAAAGTAGATAACGTAACTTCATAAGAGATTTTTGGAGCACAAAATACTGGCCAGTCTTTACAGACGAAGCACTCTGTAAAACTTCATGTATAAAGATGCCACCATTAATAACTTAAAGAGCACAAGTAACGTGAAACTGTAACCATTATAAATACACGTGTGTGCTGAAACTTGTCTTCCGCCCTCAGCTTTCCCCTCTGGATATTTAATACCTTTAGAGGTCTTTGGTTTTACGGTAGGTGTGTGTGCTGGCTATAAGCAACTGCTACAGTGTGGTCAGTTGAGAAATCCGAAGATGTAAAGCTTACCTAAGTAGAGTTTCTCCCGAAGTAGAAAGTAGTGTAGATGACGTTAAAGTGAAGGTCGTCTTTCACTGTTAGTCATTATTTGTAGGATCGGAAGTTATGGCCATATGGGGTGTGATGCGTGTTTGATGAAGAGGTACTGACGTATCGGTGAATTGTTATCTGTACCACGTGCTCTTCGTCTTAAAAGTAGGATCTTGAGCAAGCTATGTGGGGGTCACAATCCAGAAGTCCGTAATTTTCATCTTCAGTATAGTGGGTACCTGAAATTTTCCAAACTAAAATATCGTTCAGTCAAAACACAACAATATATTCAATAATGTAAAGTCGCAACATGTTGCGGTTACCAGGGACCATCATCAGGCAGACATTTCGGTATACGGGCGTGACATGTCATGTCCATGTAGTGAAACGTCTGCCTGATGATGGTTACTTGTAACCGAAACATGTAGCAACTTTACATTGTTGAATATATTGTTGTGTTTTGACCGAACGATATTTTAGTTTGTACTACAACACAACGGGATAGCTCCCACAAATATATATATATATATATATAAACTGAAATTTTCCATTTGTAGAATCTGATTACATCCCGTTGACACGTTCGTTATAGAAGTAGGTCTAAAGCTACTGTTGATTCTAGTGATTGGTACCCTCATTCGTGGTTACCAGTCACTTATCCCAGTAATTTCAAACCGCCGAACAGTACTGACACCACACCTTCTGGAGGATCAAACCGACAGTGAGTGAACTACGAGTAGAGATATCACACTGCGTGGGGTTAGCTATAATCCTACTTTGTACTTACGAAGACTGCTTTGACGTGTCTAATAGTTTCACCTTTCTCGTGGGTCAGATTTTGTGCTTTAGTTTGGTTGAGACCCTGCAGTATAGACTACTGCCACTTATCTACAACTTTTTGGCGTTGGTTGTCAAACCAGGTATGAGGTCAATGGAACCAAAATTATATTAGTTCGGCATTAGTCAAGTCGTCAAACAGAGAAAGTAAATGTAGCCGACGTTGGTATGGAAGAGCACATCTGACGTATTTTCTGAAAGGAAAAATAATACATTTATAAACTAAGCAGCGTTCTCGTGTCCTTTACATTCGAATATTTCTTTGGTCTTTGGTATTTGGGTTCAGTGAAACGGGAAGAGCTGCGTGAGGACTTAACCCTTATTCTGCTAACGTGGAGAATATGGTGAGCTCCTAATAATGCCAGCAAATGGCGGAAGGGATTTAACTCGGCGTTTAAAGGGTTAATATAGTTCGCGTCCGAATGTTTTTTTCCTGATTTCAGCCAGAACACCCTGATTATTGAGCCATACAAAGCTATACTTTTATTTGGTTTATATATGTGTGAAATTTATTTCATGTACGTAACGGAATAACGTAAATTGTATGTGCCAAAGAGAACGTATTGACCTTGACGTGGGGGGGTAAGAGGAGACTAGAGAAAACGACACGCGGAGCTTTGGAATTTGTGCTGTGACCAACTTAGGAACGGCAGCCAAACCAAGGGCCGTGAAAGGAATGGGACATGTAGCACGCATAAGGGAGCTAAAATTATTAAATTTTAGTTGCACAGAGTAAAGAAGAGAGATCACTTGGAAGACCTAAACGTAGATGGATGATCTTTAGGCTGTAATTAAGACTGTGAACTGGGTTTCTGTTGCTCAGAATAGCAACTGACTATGGACCGTTGTGAACACGAAATGAGCCTTCGGGTTCCATAAAATTCAGTGAATGCCTTCAGTGGTTGAGTGATGGTTAGTGTCACAGGAATGGCCGTGTGCGTGACGTCAGGCCCTTACGAGATAGCCTACTTTTTCCAACAGAAGATTAAATTCTCACTTTATTTTTTGCTTCATACGTTAGGAATGATAAATACATAGAACATACAGCATTTCAATAGTGAATGATCGCACATTTTTGCCGTGTCTGGGTTTGCATTATGAGTGCTGAAGTAACGTTTCTTTAATGTTATTATTTTTTCCCCTATGCTTTATCTTCACTACTCGTAATTTGTTCTACTCTTTGATCACTTCCTGAATTTTTATTTAATTTATCCCTACATATCTTAATTTTAATAATGAATATTTAATAATTAACAATTCATTTCTTTCTTAGTCTGACCTATTCTGGCTACCCATTGTAGGTGTAGAGGGTTATTGTTGCACTTGATCATTCTCAATCACACACACACACTCGGTACGAATCCTCTGGACCACTGATCGTCCCGACGCAGAGACCTCTACCCGACAACACACATTCACAAGGGACAAACATCCATGCCCACGGGGGGATTAGAACCCGCAATCCCAACAAGCGAGCGGTCGCAGACCAACGACTTAGACCGCACTGCCACCTGGCTTGGCCATAATTAATAATTTGTAATTAGTGATATAGAAAAATTATACCATGTTTTTTTTTCTGTGAGAGACTCCCACACTTTCGTGACGGATACAGTTTACAGATGATCGTTGTATTTGTGGATTATTACGTTTCTGCGTATGATTTCCTGTAATTCTGTCTGTTGCACGAGTGTCTGAACACTCATTAATGCAGCCCATTACGTTCGTAGTCAGACTGATGTTAATGTAAGTGCAGTCTGCATGTAACATACGTTCCTGTACGGAGAGGCGGGCCGAACTTAAAAATGGCGACCCGCATTAGCACTTTGCACGATTCGTAAATTATGAATCATGAACGCTTGGATCGTGAAGAGAGCCACTTCGTTTGCAGAGGCGTATTGAGTGAATATATCATTGCCACAGGATAATAATTTTATGGGTTGTCATCATCGTAATAAATATTTACGCTGCCATTTTCCTCGTAATGACACATATTCATTAAGTGTGATTTGAAACTTCTCTAATTAAATGATGGGGAATTGTTCTCCAAGTCTAGACTTGGAGAACTCGATGCATTTATTTACATGATAGTCCTCTTGTTTCTTGCGTAGTGTAGGCTGGTAAGTTTCTTGAGGCTCTTCGGAGGAACGTGCTATCACCATCTTCAGGATAACTGAACTAGGTGCAGGTGGCTGCTAAAGTGACTGGGGAGAAACAAGTGTGTCGCTAGTACAATAAGGTTGTAATGACTGTGGGAGCGTATACATGCTGCCACATCACCAAATATATATAACGACGTAATTTTACCGAGTGTTTTAACATAAATGTAACTTTAGTTAGGTACAGATAAAGCTCCCTGATGACGGTCATTAAAGACCGTAACATGTAGGGGCGATATTATTGTGTATTTTAATGTAAATTTAAAACTTTTAACGAACTTAATAACTAGTGCATTTGTTGGTGAGTGAACTGCGTACATTTCAAAATGCACGGCGCAACGATAAACACTATGAATTGTTATGTAGTGAGATTTGAAGCTGTTGTGATGATGACATTATCTGAAGTTTATAGGGTGTAACGTTGCATATCGGGCAGAAGATTACCGACGCTTCGAAACGATCTCTTTCCATCCTGAAGGTAAGTTTTTTTGTGTGATTTAAATGAACATGAGATTTCAAATGATTAAAGTACAAGTGTTCTGAGTGATTTATTGGGTCTACTTCATTTATTGTCACTTTCGATATTTTGGTTTCGTGATCTACACAATACGCCTATTACAACTCAACTGTATTTTGAAATCTCGAATTCGTATAACAGTCTCTGTTTTAATCTGCAGGATACTTGTCTTTTCGGAATTGCATAAACTGCCTTACCTTTCATGGCTTTCATGGAAGGCACCCCGTTCTGTGCAATATTATATGCTGTAATGAGGTTCTGGTTTACGCAGCCCAACTGCTACTATACCAGTCGCAAAGGTACGACATGTTTCGGCCGAATACCATCAGACCGTCGTACCATCATATATTGATATGGAGAGCTCAGTACTGGAATAATCAGTGATTTCCCACTCTCCTTTGCAAGTATCGAGGCTCAATTTCTGTTACAGTTCTTAGTAGAGCCGCTGGTCGAGAACTTGCCGCATTGTCGAAGTGACTAGGTCCCTGTGCGAGGCGTGATTCGTGATTGACATGTAAAGTGTGTGTGTGTGTTTGTATATAGTATGAGGCATATATATATTAAAGTCGTTAACATATATGTAATTGTAGCCGTTGTTGGTCAGGTCCCGGTGCTCTCTTTTCCGTGTGTTGTCTGATCGACACTGCCAACTCGAACTCCCTAAGGTCGGTGGTCACCTTGTGGCAGCACTGTTTAATGTCTACAAAAACTTGAATTTTTCCCGTAAAGTATATTTATATGTTTTTCCTAATAAATAGCCTTTATTTTCCTGTATTGATTTTTCAGTGTCTGATCTCTGTAATTCAGACTGTGTTCTTTGTGAAGAACGTATTGAATTTGTGTGTGTATAATTTAGATGAACAGCAACTACTCAGCTTCTTTCGTATGCAGCTTACTACAAGCAGTCTTATTCCTGTCACCTTAACCTACTTCAATTCCCAATGCTTGTACAGTACTTCCATCCCACTTACCCTTGTCAGAAGAACGCTCGGACACTGTCCGGGAAACATCTGAGCGGCTACATTTTCTCTTTCCTTGAATAAATGTAGTGTCTTCTGCTACTCCCCACCCCATCACTCTTTCTTTTTCGTCTTATTTTCGTCTTTAAGTCTTAAAGCAGAAGTTCTTTACTGCCCGTTTTCCATTTCCGTAATTTCATCTCTCCTATGAAAGCTGTCGTCTTCTCTGTTAAACTAGTCACTCTGTGATAACTGTCTCACATTTAAGTATTGAACTTACTGATTTCGGCAAATGCAGTATACGTGAACGGTAGGTTAGTTTTAATATCCGCTTGGAATTCGAAAACTTTTAGCCGGGATTTATTTTTCAAACAAACATGTTTCACATAACATCGTGGTGCGTTCGCGTAATGTTTATGCCTCTTCTGCTATCATGTCTGATACCATTATCACTGCAAAGCAGCGATTGTATGGTGATTTAATATCGGCAGCGACAATAAAACTTGCTCTTTTGTTAATGTAAAGTGTCCGATTTAAACAATAGTGGATTGTTTGGGCAGATTTTCATGAATGTCCCCAGTATCAAATTTCAGGGAAATCCGTCCGGCGTGGGCCGCTTTGCAACCGACGGACAGACGGGCATGACGAAACTAATAGGCGCTTTTCTCTACTATGCGAACGCGCCTAACAAGTCAAAAGTCGTCCCTTATCTTAGTGGTACTCAGTGGGCGACAAAACAAATTCTTTTTCGATATCTCTTATTGCTTGATAGCACGCACGTGCCTTACGCTTTTCATAGTCTCTCAAAACGGCTGTCGAATGAGCACTTTGCAGTTCCTCACACAGCCTGCAAAAATACTCTTGTGTAAGCGGCTGTTTCAGTTCGTTTACGAGGGCCTTGTGAATACACACTAAAAGGCATGCCGACCCATTTTTGGGTCGCAGTCCGTAGGTTCATAACCCCAGAATTAAAGGGTTACGTGTTTGCGTATTGAACTGCCTTTCCATATTCAGGTGTCTTGAAAGTGAAGTGAAGGAAGACTCGTGCAGGCAGGAGTGGAACTGTCCTCAATTTCTGACGTATGCGTGTAATGTTCACACATGCATTCAGGTTGATATTTCCAAGTGTTGCATGCCAGTTCCCTCCCCGCTCGTAGGGGGTTTGTCTTCTGTAGTGTTGCGCCGTGTAGTCTGGTATAGGAAGTTATCTGTTACCACAATTTACGGTGCCACATCCCAGAATGTAGTCGCCTCTATGTAGCTACGTTGCTATTGTTTGCATATGCTCGAGGTTAGGGACAGAATGGTGACTTCCTAAAGTGAGACAGCTACAGAGGACCAAGTGATCTGTAATACTGCAGTGTTCCCCGTAACGGGACACAGGCTGTGCCGGGTGTGTAGCATGTGGCGGAGTCACTCATTACTTTCCCATCTTCCCTTCTAATTAGCTTTGGGTTAACTCAATGCTGTACTGACTGGCGATCCATCTGATCACTCACCCGCACTGTGTATTCTGACCAACGTATGCTTGTTCCTCAGAACCATGCAATATGTGTGACAGATATGTAGTCGATATGTACTGCTTTTTTCCTTCCCTGTTTGAGCTCTATTAAGGATTTATTTGTTTAACAGCGATCTGACCCGTGGTGGTCGATTGTCGGTTCAACTTTCGGTGTTGAATTGTCTCGAATGGACGTCGTTAAACACGAGGACGAAGTAAGAAAGCTACAGGGATTTAACCCATTTAGGCTTTATGGGCTGTTAGCAGAAACAGAAGAAACTGTTTGGGATCATTTGTGTTATTGGATTTTGACGAAATCTTGCGGTGGATGGTGCCTTGGAGAGTTATGAGTATGTAGACACTCACTCACTCACACACACACTCACACGTCATGTCTTAACCGTAAATTTTGCTGATAAGACTTAAGAGGTGGAATGTGTTTCACCAGTTTGGAACAAATTATGTTTTGACCAAAAACTGGGCTCCGAAATTTAAAATCGCATCTTATGTTGTCACTGCGTAAATGTATGCTTTGAAGTAAACAAGATTTGAAACGGCGCAGACTTTGCCGAGGCTCTCTTTCTTTCATATTGTCAGAATTTTTTACACTGCTATTTTCTTTACACCCTTAAAAATTGTGGCTCTTTCTGTCCAATTTTTCACGAAATTGAAGTTTGCTGAACAAGTTTTTGTACAGGACACCTGTACTGAATTTCATAGAAATCCGACGGGCGGTTTAGTCGCTGACTCTGTGTCACAGACGGACATTTTCTCCACATAATGCGCCTGAAATGGGCATAGTACGGTAATCAACTCAGAACTTTAAAATATCTATCTGTACATTGTACTAGTAACTGTGACTTATTTTTAGAAATAATGGGGTCTTCTGCGGATGATGTCAGTGATTACGTGTATTCAGTTCATATGATTATATATGTCAGTGTATAATTGTGTTCAATTCAGATGATAGATATGTCAATGTATACTTGTATTCAGTTAAGATGACATGTCATTGTACGTTTGTAATTATCACAGGCGCCATTGTTAATAGGCCACTTTTAAAATTCTTACATCATTTTAGATAGGTCTAATTTATTCTCGCTGGCATCATTGTTAATTGACCTATTTTAAAATTCTCGCTGACTCCATTATTTAGAGGCCTAATTTAAAATTCTCGCTGGTAAAATTGTTAATAGGCCTGTTTTAAAAATCTCGCCATCATCATTTCTAATAGACGTATTTTTTTTTCTAAATTCTCTGACACCCAAACGTTCTCTCGAGGGAATCAAGATGCCCGCCGACATGCGACTAGCGATCTCAGCCCCAGACACTCGCTGATCGTTTTTTTACTGCGTTCGGAGGGTTGTTTCTGAATACACTATGAAAAATTTACTTAAAAGTACACCCTGTGTCACAACTAAAGTCGGTCTGTCGTATTTGCTGTGCCTCCTAAGATATGAATATATTCACATCCACATTATTGATTCGAGAAGAGAAAGGGTCATTTGTGAAGTTGGTGTTTGCTTTTCATTGCATTCAGCACGCAGTGTGTATCTAAAGGCTGTTTGATTTAGCAGTACATTTTCTTAGTAGTTTGGTCAACGGTTTGTGCAGCTAACTAGTACATTCTACTGCAGCTGTTTGTGTACTCAATGAATGAGAGTTAGTTATTACTGTAATGGCAGTTTTAATAGCTCTGTGAACTAATTGCATTTAATAGCTACAACTGGACCATTTTCCTTAGAACTCAGCAGCTAATCACTGCAGGATGGTAGCCTTTAGACTGCCAGTGTATTTCTCAGTTAACTCTTTAAAGGACGAAGCTGGTCTGAATAATATATAAAAATTCACTCGTTTTTTCGGTAAAATAAAACGTCATATAAACGGTTTATTCGGCTAAAGGACGTTCAGAAAAACTGTCCTTGTTTGTTCCGAGAAACAGGCTGAAACTCGGTGGTAGACGTACCGAGGCACTTAACTTTAAACCAGGTGGCATACCACTACCCACTACAGGGTAGACAGATGTTACGTTCTGGCATAGTCCCCACCTTATCACCGCTTTTGGGATTCCAATTTATCAGACTTCTGGATTTCATACACAATTTTGGCACGTTTTTGGTGTGTTTGTAATAGTAGAAAGAGTTAATTTGACCAGCAGCATTGCCATTTTCGTATGGTAACCCGCAGGTCAGCTCACAATGTAATGTAATGAACATGCATTTGTGACACAAAATTGTGCAAATGTTTGGGTTTCTTTCCTCTGCAGTGCAAGTTTTCTTATAACGTAGGGCCATTAAGAAAGAATAAGGGAAACATGACTTTTGAGTTTTTGCTTAGATCGTTATTTTTAGGGCGTTCAAATAATCGTGAGAAGCGCCTTGTATCTTCATTATATGCGTCCGTCTGTCCGCAAGTGTCAGCGCGGCCCCCAATGGACGGATTTCCATAAACTTTGGCACTGGGGGATTCCAAGAAAATCTGTCGGGAAACTCCATGTTTGTAGAAAATTGGACAAAAATGTAGGTCAGTTTACATAAAGACATACATACGAGGTTTGTTCACAAAGTATCCGAACTGTCCACAGTACATGAAGTAGATAAGGCTTACGTGGTTTTAACCCTAATTGTCTTCAACATAGTTCCCTTCCGCAGCTACACACTTCGCCCAACGTTTCTGCCACTGTTGGAAACATTTTGCGAACTCCTCTTTCGGGATGTCTAATAGTGTCTTCG
>Ga0123354_10007681_pt1 | contig 16287 bp, 8 predicted proteins | sample TergutLab28metaG_2_FD_97872 | JGI IMG/M metagenome (GOLD analysis project Ga0123354, IMG submission 97872) | Labiotermes labralis P4 segment gut microbial communities from Petit-Saut dam, French Guiana - Lab288 P4 | ecosystem: Host-associated > Arthropoda: Insects > Digestive system > Gut ...
AAAGTGAACTCCCCCTTTCCCTCCAAGTAACCAAAAACCCCGACTTTTCCCCCCCCCGCCCTGTCCCTATACCAACACCACCCCCCCCCCCCCCCCCCCCCCTTCGCCCTACCCGTATACAACCCTTGCTTGTCGATTCAATTGTGAACAGAGTGAAGTGGAAAGAGCCAGGAGTGTGGGGAAGGTATACGGAATTATATTTTATGTGAGGTTGCATGTTTAGAAGTGTGGCAGGGAGACAGATTCTCAATTGATGCTGGGCATTATGTCAAAAAGCCATCTCACTCAAAACCAAATGGATCATACGCCGGGGAAGAGTGGTTGAGAATGACATGTGGTAGGGGTTAGAGGTGGTGTAATGGCCTTACAACTACTATACACCTACAAACAGGACTACGTTATACAAATCACCTCCATTTCTACGACATACTCCATTATATAACATTGTGGCATCGTTTAATGTTGTACTAGAATGTATTTTTAGAAACATAACCCACATTGCTTCCATGGGTAAAAGGCGTCCGTAACGATGGTCGAAGAGTAATGTTAAAACCGAACATCTGTATTATTCTTAAGATGGTTTTTTTTGCCTAATTCTAGACAAAAATAAAGGACAGTTTAAAACTAAGCGCAGTTTAACGGAGGACACTAAGACTTCCCATAATTGATAATTTATTTTTCGTGGTACTTCCTCCAGTAATATGTATAACGTTAGGAGAAGTATAGCTGTTTCTCTTTGTATGAACCAGGCCATAAAAACCTACTAAGTGAAGAATTTTTAAACGTTTTACCTGAAGATACCGTCGAACAATGGTTAAGTAATACTGACAGAGAATAAATGTAAGTAATCCAAGAGTTATTTGTGTCCCTGATGATGAGTGCAGAAACCACACGAAACATGTAGAGCAGTTTACAGACAAAATAAACTGTGTATAGTTGCATCTTGTTGGACATTTATTGACATACTTGAAGAGGAACCTACGTCAGTGTCTCCCTGTCCACTACAAATCCCACTTGGACCAGCCTGGGACTGAACCCGGGCCGTCGTTAAGAACAGACTGCCTACTAATGTCCTAAGACGTAACAAAGCCTGAAGAAGCAAAGGTAAAGCTTCGTACATTTTTAACATCCGCTCTAGATTAAGTGAGTGGTCAGCCTCACACCCAGGCAGCTGGCTGCCAGGAAAAGAACTCCAGCTCAGATTAATCAAGATGTAGTGTTAGCCCCAAAGAAGGTCTGAGTGTGGGGGACGAATAGAAAAATCCCCACCCGTGGATGTAGAATAAATCCCGGTTTTCGTGTTTGTGGACAATCGCTTACTGAGGTTTACAGGACCATAATTTGTTTAACGTCCCATGGAGAACCCCCACACACAAATTTTATATCCCGACGAACCCCTACATATGAACGAAACAAAAGGAGAAGACAGTCACTAGCGCACGGAAATTACTCCAGTATTGCCAAGAGCTGGACAAAACTTCCAGCAATAGTGCGAGGGATATTTGAATTTTTTCTTATTTATTTATTTATTCCATGACTCTATCGAGGAGCCCCAAATGCTGCACCGCGGGACACTGCTTGGTGGACAGTGATAGAGAGCATAAAAGGAAGTGACAGATGTATGGTTAAAGATAAAGGTTTTCAGACATTAAGTACGTACCAGGGCACTTGGATATCATTACGGTCTGTTTGGATGAAGACAGTTAAAAATATTATTGTGCTATCATTGGGACCAGAAATAAGATTACTAGAAGATAATTTAAGTATATTTCGTTACTGAACTGTAGTACCGACGGCTCTGTGTGTTAGCAAGAAAAATGTAAGACAGCAAATCTTCTAAGTATTAACTGTATTTACTCTGCGAATTGAGAAGTGACACCCATTACTCGGTTTCCACGGAGAAATCAACGTCATAATTCTGAAACTAGTTATATAACGTGTAGGAATCCGCCTGCAAGACTGGGCGTCTCAGACAAGTGTTTCTCAATCCGATTAAGCCGAGACCCAGGTAAACCTTAGAGCTTTGTCCCCCGACCCAAGGAGTCAAAAATACAAATATGTGTAAAATTTAAAACAAATGATTCGGTATAACGAATGTGGGATTTCGATAACTGAAATACAGGAAGATAATCATAAGTATATGCATTTATATAGTTCTGAATAAGCTTGGGTTCAGTCGTGTGACTGCTCTTATGGCTCTTGTCTAGAGTTATATCTGCATGTTCTTGTAAATTTGAATTGTTCTGTTTTCCGTGAAGTATTTCGCAAATTCAAAAAAAATTCTCCCAGTAATATGATAATTTCAGCCCCCCCCCCCCTTAAAAATATATTTTTGGTTGATTCGTTGAGAGGCTGGGAAACAACGCAGTCAGTATTCTGTGTCACAATTAGGTGTGTTCGCAAAATTGCGAAAAGCGACTATTATATTCGTCATGTCTGTCTGCATGGAACAAACTCTACTCCCACTGGACGAAATTTCATGAAATTTAGTATGAGAAGACTTTTCGAAAGTCTGTCGAAAAAATTCAAGCTTCATTAAAATCAGACAAGAATAGAGGGTACTTTTCATGAATAACTAAGTGCATGTATGATAATATCTCGCTCATTTCTTCTTAGAATGAAATATGCTTGAGAGAAAAGAAGAGAAAATAAAAAAACACCACCCAAATTTTTACCGAAAAAAACTTGCCGTGTATGTGATACGGTGGAAATATATAGTACAGCCAGACAGACCACATATGGCAATATAAAAGAGCGCACGCATTTTGTATGCCTGATAAATAAGGTCAGAATATACAAACATACTCAGAATATCGGGTACTGCTTTTCCATGGCAACAATGGTTGCGCTAACGCATTACGTTGTACGTATACTGCCTGTCTTGTTATAATATTAACTTTTAGCCCACATTACTACAATGTCAATAAAAGTGATCACATTCGTAAAAAGAATACCGATTTTAATACACCTCTCGGCGTAGAGTTAGTCAGTAATAAGCAGATTCAATGAATTGTTTCGCGACCTACATTTGTGCCGCGGCCCATAGGTTGAGAAACACCGACTTAATCCTACTACTTAAGAAAATGTTAAAACAGGCGTTACAGAACTTCTAATTTAGCACTATTCTAATGCGAATCCGATGCGCTAGCTCTGTGACATTGTGCTCAAAATGTATGAATTACTCTCTGTATGAGTACTAAAGCAAACGACGACTTAACATCTAAGAGCGGTGGAGCCTGTACGAAGCTCTGTCACGTTTCGCGTTTAGCACTAGCTGTCAGTCAGAACGTAAGGTATGTTCGGATATGTAAACGGATCCCTGGCATTCATTCTGACCTCGTTCCTAACGAATGGAATAGATTGTGTGAGATGCCTATAACGTCGAAAACAACAAATCAGTGGTATAGATCACAACCGAACGCCTTTTATCGTACTGCTCACATAATGTCACAAACGACCAGCAACTTCACAAATCATGACAGAGGTTAACAAAAAAGAAATCAAGAATAAAACGAACGTTACGCTCCATCATTCATTTAGTGTAAACGATTCTTTGTTTTTAATAAAATTACGAAAAACCCGGGAACTATCACAAACACAATCATCAAGTAAAACGAAGAACATGGCCTACTGCATGATGCCTTTAACGTTGTTTCTAATGGGCCAATTAAGTATGGTTCAAAGACTACATTAATTTTAAACGTGTACCTTCAGTCTCCTACCTAAAATGAAAGAAATTCTTATGCATCCCTCAAAAATGTTGGTTAAAAAACCTTGCGTTCAATTGTTCTCTACTACAACCGGAAGTACCGTATATTCTCAATCTAATCCGCACTCCAATTTAATCAGCAATAGTTTTTGTTGATTTCTTAAAAGAAAAAATATTAGCTCGCGGTTCTAATCCGCACCTTTCCTTCAACCGCCCCTTGCCTACCAGGCAGACTGATTGAATAATATTGGATATTACCAATGTTTTAACCGTTATCCGACTAACGCGCCGTGTGTGAAGTGGCCATTTAACTGCCAGCGGTACAAACGCACCACAGCTGATTAGCGTTGCGGCCATTTAAATGCTTCGTACATTCATGTAGATGACGGCGAGTCTGACGAATAATAAATTATAAATATTATATAGTATATTATATAATATTATAAATAATAAATTATTGTATTGTTCTTACGGCACGTACAGCGGCTGTACCATTTTTCCAAAATCCATTTCACGACCGCGAATCTAATCCGCACGCGATTCTAATCCGATTTTTTAGCCCTCTGAAACTGTAAAAAGGGTGCGGATTATATTCGAGAATATACGGTACGTTCCTTCAAAATCTAAAGCTACGCAAAACATCAACGATGAAACTGGAATCAGAAGGACAATTTACTCTCAAATTCTTACGTTGTTACAACAGAATCCTAACCTAGAGTCTGTAATATTTAACAGTTAAACTTTGAAGAAGTCAAGTAATGACACAATATTATGCAAATATTTATATACACGAACGGAGGGTCACCAGTTGCCATAACCAGCAACATGGTTCTGCAGCTCAGATGTGGACATGGGTCACATTACTCCCACAGCGGTTTTTGCAGCCGGACAAGGGGATATTCAGTGACACAATTTGGCGAATATCGCTAACCAAACAGGACACCGTTCAGGCACTAACTTCTGTAAACGACACTTAGGAGAAGCTTGCTCTCATCATGACTGTAATCCAAGTCCTTCTTCATACGCTACTCTGAAGAAGTGAATAGCAAGCTACTTAAGGCAGTCCGTAACAAATTACCAATAACTACAACGTCGTATGTCACAAGAACTTAATCTTCACTAACTAAGCTGTTGAATCTTCATGTTTGCACCGTGCATCAATTATAATTTAACACTTTATTAACCAATTAATGTAAATATATAATAGCCTATGTAGATACAATTAAAATTATAAAATATTTAAAAGTGCTCCACTTTTAAATATTTTATAATTTTAATTGTAATCACATATTATATATTGTGCATTAGTTGGATAATAAAGTGTTGAAGCTGTTGAAACCTCAAATCACCATTACACAGAAGCTAATCTTCACATTTTTTTCAGATTCTCGCAGTCCTTCAGCTAGACAATTTCGAGTGTAGTGTTTGCTGGTCTCAGTGCATTGATGTGGATGGTGGAATTCTGGAATATTTATTGTGAATTATACCAACTTTGTCATTTCTGCTTAACAAATTTGTCATTTCAACATTAAATGAAAATTAAAATTCAATCATACGTAACTAGTTTCTCTTTCTGTATTACCAATCACAATTTCTTTTGTATTGGTGGATTCAAACGGCTCTACCTGGGTAACCACACAGAAGTGCACAAATGTCCATACGAACATTTTTCCTTATAATGACCGACAATACAATCTCCCAAAAATATTGACCTTTCCTCCTGGATCATTCTGTATATTTTCTTCACCGAAAAAATACTCCAATATTGTCGCAACAAAACACCATGCAGCCCATGGAGGCACAAATTCCCATAACTGCAGTGTAATAATATTCTTAATATTAGCTAGCTGTCATTGCCCTAGATTTTCTAGTTATCTGGAGCGCCTTTCTAATTCTGAAAATTCAATTCCACTTCTTCAAGCAGCTCCTACCAGTTGAGAATTTATTCTTAGCCTATAACCACAGATCGATCCATAGCGCTGTATGTAATACGATGCATTGAACGAGACAGTTTATTATAAATTACAAGAAGATCGGGTTATGGAAGAAGGTGGTCATGGTCCGAGGTAGTATAAAGAAATTCACCCCAGACTCACAATGAGAATCTGAGTGTGGACATCCGGCAAACAGGTCGAGATTCACAACGCGAACCTCGTTAGGGCAGGTCTCAAGGTTTTACTGCTTCATCACAAATGCTATACCAGGAGCTCTCATACTTTTTCGCTGACGTAACACTAAATAAAATTTAACCTAAATTCAATGTACCACCAACATTTTTTTTTGTATAAATAAAAAATCTGATATTGGAAAGAATGGCTGACAGCGGGAACGAATTATATAACGATGAGAACAGTGCTGCGTATTATCAAATATATGTTGAATTTGTTTCATTTGATTTGTAATTTTTCTTTTTTCAAATTTCGAATTTTTATCAAGGCTGTGTTCCGGCCGAAAAAGGTTGCCGTATAAGCAGTGGTATGTGTACTAGAGATTTGAGAAACCATGCACTATCACAAAAGCAAGACAAAGGACATAGTAGGGGGGGATAGGCTGAGCGACCGAAAACAGCATTTTAATGTATTTATGTTTCTGAAATTCCGTTCAAATTCTTTTATTCGCAATCCGGAATTACTACATATTGTCCATATTCAATTTCGTGGCCTTCAACTGTGTTACATACATTTTCTCAAAATGGTAAGTACACTGGTATCTCAAATTCTGGAAGAAAGAATGTGTGAATATATGAGAGCTAAGTGCATAATTCATACGGTAAATTAATTTGAAAATAAGTATTTGGCGGATAATATACCAATATAAATCAAGTTGATACAAATGTATAACAGTATGCATGGTATATATTAGGATTTCACATCGATGTTGCTGGAGATTTAGGGCATATTGGATGTTAGGCTGTTTCGACTGGGAAACAATTAATAGATTTCCAAATATCGTAGCGCCTCCGAAACGTCGGCATTATTTAAAAATCTTCACAGTGTAACGTCATAGGTCACAATAATCTTACACAATGAGCTCCCTAAAAGGAAATGAAATACTCTAGAAATCTTCCAGAATTTTTCATCACATATTTCGACAAGACTTCCATTCACGAAACGAAATGGAAAGAATTGTATGACGTGAGGGATGTAAACGTATACTTACTAAATAAATTACCATGACGTAAATGGAAATCCACCGAGACATGTATTTATTCCCTCCAGATATCACGCCCTAAGTCCATTTAGTACAGAAAGTTACCTCTATAGCGAGTCACGTCACCTTACAGAGCGAGAAGTAAGGACACAATAGTGTCTAGTCTTATCTACAGAGTTGCATTATATGAAGTCGCAATGTAGGAATTATTACTTATTTCTCATTCACAAAACTCGAATCAAGAAGAAGAAATTTGCTACAGAAAAAAGACAGTTTTCTTTACAGACTTGAGACTAATTCACGCCATTTCAGTCTCCCTCTCAGTCATTTTTTACTGTAAAACTCACCTCCTAAAACATGTTCTTTAAAGACTTTAGGAAAATTAGGAAATTTCAAACAATTCATTAATGGGTTCCATTATGGTTGTTACGACAAACACACAAGTTTATAAAGGCTCTAAATTTCACTGCGTATTTTTCAGCCTTCCTTATATTTAAACTGCTGTGCTTAAAAGTTTTTAATAAATTAAATTAAATGTTGTTGACAGCAACAATGTATACCTAATTCACACTTCTTTACATTAAATCTGTATTAGCTGGTAGGAGCATGCTAATTGCGCACAATACTTGCATTAAATTGACTGAACACCCAAGGGGCAGCCGGTATGCATACTGTAACTGGATTCGGTTGGATACAAAAGGCAGGCAATGTACGCCACATTGAGACGCGTTCGTGCAACCATTGTTGCAGTTGCAAAGCATTAAGTATTACACATTCTGATTGTGTGTGTGTAGCCTTTGTTGTCCAGAACGCAATGCGCATGAGCCATATTGTCATCTGGGGCTTGACAAACCCTAAAATATTTATCCACATTTTCTCATAAAAGGCACGATTATTAAAAAATGAGTACATTGAACATAAAATTCGTGTGACTATTTCCTCTAGAACTTCTGTCCGAAATATTTCGCGTTCTAGGAAGAACTGAAAGAGATATGATCAAGAATATATATATATATTAGTCTTCAAACGTGCCAGTCATTCTTGTCAGATTTGAATGAAACTTGAATTTTCTCGACATATTTTCGAATACTACTCAAAATACCAGATATCATTAAAATTCGTCCAGTCGGAACGGAGTTGTTCCATGCGGACGGACGGACGGACGGATGTACAGATGGATAGACAGATATGACAAGCTAACAGTCGGTTTTCGTAATTTTTCGAACGCACCAGAAACCAGGTATGCATGTTATTCCACTTCCTACTTCATCCCTCTTCATGAATAAATGAAATAATAATCACAAACCCTGCCAGAATTTTGCGGTTTGTTCACTCTCTCGATAAACAGGAAAAGTAAAATAAAATAGTATTTTATTGATTACCGAATTCCTTGTTTGTACGTTTCAAGGGGGAAAAAATATAGCAATATAATCGTTGAAATACAGATAAAAATACGATGGAACCGATATTTAGTAGCATCAGTTCTTTGTTATTTTTATTTTGTTGTTAGCAAATTCCGATTCTGCACTGTGATAAAATATTCCCCAGACACCACCTGTTAAACAGAACGCAGCTACAACCGCTATTTGTTAAACAGCACAAAGCTGTAACAATGTTGCGAAAAGTGGAACAGAATGCGTAATTGTTTGGGGACTTCAACGTACACCTGCTGAGAAATAACCACTTACAGATTCTTCAACCAATTCGGTAATTCATCGAATTCTGAATAACCTCAAGAAATCGAGTCGTAACTCCCACAAAACTTGCATTACGCCAATTGTATGTAGACGAATTTGGTAGAATTTCACATCTTTCATTGCATGCTGTTAGCAAATTTTGATTTCAAAATCTGCCAAAACCTTGTATTGGATAAAAGTAAACCATCGGTGGCAACAATATCACTGCTGGACTCCTCTAAACCGCACTGCGTAAGTAGGAACTATCTGTCCCTACTTATAGGTCGAAAAGAGAATGTTTTATTTAACGACGCTGTCGATTTCTCAGGTTACACACATACGGTCTCATCTCGTTCTGTTTATATTCATAGAAACAGCGATTTTTCACGATCAACCTATTTCATAGTGTGCCAGTGTTCCCCTGTTCCACGCAATGGCTCAACGTTTTATAGGCTATTTGCGTTTCCTGTTCAGATATTTAGCTCCGATGTGATTCATGGCCATCTGTAACGTAACTGATTTATCTCTGAGGTGCCACTGGTGAATGTGAGGTTTACTTCTGCCAAATTGTAAGTACCTCTGTGGACAGAACACGAACGTTTGTTGCTAACTTCTTACTCCAATTAGTCATAACTGCAGCATCGTCGGTGTATTATACCACAAGCTGTAAACACAGTCTAGTGCTCCTGAGGATGGGGGAAATTATTGCCCGAAACATGTTGAGGTGATTGAAATTGTTAATAAAATTATTATTGTTGCATCTAGTTGGCTGTTTATATTATTGCTACGTATATATTAAAATGGCAATAAAGAAGCAGCCCCAAATATTGTTTATTTTACTTCTTCACGGTTTACTTAACGAACCTCACAACAGTTCGCAGAATGTACAGGGGTAGAACAACAGATGAGTACATGAATTTGGAAGAAAGAGAATGGATGTCAGAAGGAGAACTACAAAATTTCTCAGTCAGAACAGATTGGCTCCGGTCAGGAATATAAAACCAGACACACAAGACTATGCTGGCCACTCGACCGAAACATTCAGTTTTTTGTTGGTGACGCCACACCTGCGCAGTTTATGTAGATGTGTATGTAATACATTATGCATAATATTCACATTCATGAAATGATTTGTGAAACCAACTTGATGCAACAATTATGATTTATTAATGAACATTTAGCTCAACATGTGTCGGGCACCATTATGTCCACCTTCAGGAGCGCAAGGCCATATATAACTGCATATGGTTTTCAGCACTTAATGTGCTGGCTGGAGTCTTGGGAAGCCGGGAGGCAGGTCGTGTGCACAGTGTAGAGGCTGTTACTCGAATAAGACTCCAGACAGCACATTAAGTGCTGAAAACCATATGCAGTTATATATGGCCTTGCGCTCCTGAAGATGGGCATAATGGTGCCCGAAACATGTTGAGCTAAATGTTCATTAATAAATCATAATTGTTGCATCAAGTTGTTCTCACAAATCATTTCATATTAAGTATGCACTTTCACACGAACATCAAATTCAGAGTCATGTTAGCGAATAGAAACGTGAGACAGAGGATCAGTTACTCAATTATAAATATAAATTAATTAGATATTTAATTTAATATTGGGGTTTACGACAGTTTGTGTTATCGTATTCATTAAATTGCTCGTAAGTCCCGGTGATAATTTACTGTTTCACTTCAAATATTGTAATTATGTTCGAGGTACGGTTTCAGATATTCACAAACTCTTCTACAGAAATACATGGTCATGACGAAAATATATTTTACGTCGTATATGCAAGTAAGTTAAATATGGGTAGGCTGTCATAAATTTATTTTATTCTTGCAGTTAGATGCGTTTTATTTAGGCTACGTCAGAAGATTTCTAGCTTAAAATCAACTTCCCTCCCCGAACGAACTACCTCAACGTAGTATTTTGAGTAGCGTATCCGGTCAAGAAATTCTGCTTTTTATGAAAAAATAACCAAATATTGTAAGAGCGATAAAAGTGAGAAGAAGAGAATGGGCTGGTTATCTGGTAAGAAAGTGTGATAATGAAACCGTAAATAAAGTATTTCTGGGGAAATCGGATGGGAAAAGATCAAAGAGGAAGGCCAAAATTATGGTGGTTAGACTACGTTGAGAACAATTTGATATAAATGAGATTCAAGAGATGAAGTAATAAAAAGCAGCAAACAGATACTATCATTCTGACGAAGGCACTATTTAAACTATAAGGGCTGTATAACAATGAAAATGGAGGAAAGGATTGTTATGACTTTCAAAATGGACTGTCGCTGATATTTACTTATCAAATTCAATCCCGTCTGTAGGAATATGTCCTTATCCCTTACAAAATCAGGGTATTCAAACTTATATTAAAGTGCATTTAGTAGTCTGTAAGTACGAAAGATTGCATGTGACAAGTTCGGTATGACCTCAGATTTACAAAACAGCAGTGTGCAACTGTGACCGATGCACAATGTAAGGTACAACTGTTCTTGTGCACAGCAAGAAGGCACATCGTGCTGTGGAAGCAGGCTATAGCTGCACTCGTTCTCAACTTCGGACGCATTAACCCCACGGATACGGACGCTATACCCCCCGAGGGAACAGCGCTCGGTACTCTTTGAACAGAGGGCTGGACGGGCCCCACAGCTGGTCTACAAGCTTTCCAGAAGACAATAATCTCTTGTCCCTACCGGACAGCGAAACGCGTTCCTTAGGTTGTTCAGCCCGTACACCGCTCACCGAGCGGACTACGCCACCCCATAACCTCAATACATGAAAATATTAGAAATTCATTAACAGGCTGCAGGTTATTAGTGATTTGTTAGGTACCAATCGCCACCTTCTACTGTCGATGTTAATGCGTACAGTCTCTCCACTCACCCCCGTGACTTCACGACGTCCACATGAACTTGGACTTCTTTTACGTTTTACGCTATAAGCGGCAGAGTCGGCTTAGTAATTACGCTTAAATACGTATAAAGGCCCATTCTGCTATATACGAGCGCCTTTATACGCTACATATCTTGTGATTCCGTTTTCAGCTTACGTAAAAGCGAATATACGTTCCTTCCCTTCCGTTAGTAATTTCTTGGCCCTTCCGTCAGCAAGATATCCGAACTTCGAAAGATTATCCGAAAAGCATACAGCATGGGAAGGAAAGTTGTTTCACTTGACACGTTTACAAAATGTATGCGATATGAAGGGAAAATGCCGGTGTGTCCAAGAGGCTGTTCAAATCTATGCTCTCAACCAAAACCTATAACATTTCTTACAAAATATCACCACATTTTGTTCTATAACCCTTTCAATACTTTTTAACTTCATGGGTGTGTAGTATCATTCCTTTCCTATTATGGTAGATTCTCGATCCAAAAGTTTTAGTCATTTTTATTTCAAATTCTCCAGGAAAATTCTGAAATAGTGCCTTAAATGTCACGCCAGCCTTCTTCTACCTTTTTCCAAAATTTTACATAATAATCATCCCACTCGACATGTCTAATTGAGACAGCGTGGTTACTTGCCACTACACAGGACGTAAAGAAAAGATTAAATGTGTTGAATGTGTTGACAAAATGAGGTTGAAATAAAGTTTCTTTGGTTATTGGGCAGCCTTGTATCAAATTCATTTTTTTCCGGAAGTTTAGCTATCTTAATGCTGGAAATAATCTCTGTTGATGGGCTCATTTAAAGACTATAACAAAACATGTGGTTTAGAGAATGCGTATTATTTGACCAGTCGAACGACTATAAAGTTCAGAGAAGGCACTCTCTTTCATGGCGTTAATTCGCTAAAGTCTAGTCAGGTAATTCAGCTAGCGGAAATTATTAAAATATGTTTGAATTGTTTAGGTTTTATGACATCTTACAGGCCCTTTTAACGGAGAAACTTCATTTCTGAGAATACTAATAATTCTCGTGCACGAGACGGTCACCTATAGGTGTGATGGTACCAGAGGCTATGTAATGCAATTTTTACCTCCTGATGATGAGCACATGGGCTCGAAACATGTACAGGCATGAAATAAAACTTATTTTGAAACAAATTTTGTACATAAATTTGGTTAAATACTGAGATAAATATACTGAGATTCACGGTCAGCAAAACGTCAAAAAACACAATATATATTATCAATTATTCTTTAATGCAACATGTTTCGAATCGGAGGAGTCATCATCAGGCTACTTTAAAATCATATTGAGATGTACAAAGTAACTGTGCACATTTGGGATCCCAAAGGGCTCACAATAATATGAATGTATGATTAAAGTTTACACCGTTTAAAACGGTGTAAACATGTTGCATTAAAGCATAATTGATATTATATGTTGTGTGTTGACTGAAACCTAAATTTAATTCGTAAGCAAAAAATCACAACGAAATGACCAAGTTTAAAGACAATAGAAGTATTAGGCCGGATATCACGACATTTGTTACCGAATGCCGAACGTCATCCGAAGAATTTTTATTAAAATTTTATTAAAATATAACCAACTAATTGCACCAATATGTGATACTAAAATCTTATTTACACATTAAAACACGTCACTTGGTTAAAATAATTCCTAGCTTCAGATATTAGAACAAAATTTTGTCTCGCGTAATTTTATTACAAATTACATGCTTGGTGCACGCGCACTCCTTGCACCACAAAATATAAGTAGGCCTATAGGCCTGTATGGTGTAGAAGTAAAATGTTAATAATATCGTCATTTCGTTTTTATAACGATGCTCCAGTAATGTTCAATTATCACTAAATATTAACAATCAGATTCTGTTACTTGGTAATCCCGGTACTTGACATTTTAGGGCATTCAATTCGTTGTAGTCGTCGTAAATGGACAGAACAGGACAAATATAATATCGATTTGTAAGAATTTAGACACCGTAAGATGGGCAAAACGAAACAGTGCCTGTGCTTTCATACTCAGAGTAAGTCTAGCGCAATCCACGACGCCTGATGTGTTTAAACCAAAATTTTGCACTCTTAAAACTTCAGCCATATCTCCACAAACTTTGCACTTCCGTTCGTACAACAGTCTGTGCCGTAACACACAGTTCAGTTTACGTCAGTTTTACTAAATATACTTAAGCCTTTCCCTGCAATACCTTCTGCAATCTCTTACTATTCCGAATGGGACTGATAACAGGATAATCTTAATTTTACGCACAATATGTTGTCGATTACACCGTGTTGTCTGAACAAAATAAAATTCCATCGCTTTGTGATAGCTCTGATAATTTTGGGCCAATCTAACGATGAAAAACCGCCGGCTACCATAAGGGGTGTTAAAAAAAGAAATGGGCATTTTACAGGCCTGTATAGATGGCGAACTAGGAGGAATATGCCATATATCGGTAGAACGAACCTTAGGCTGAAAATATCGATATAATCAAAAATATTTATAGCCAAAGTTGAATCGCCACGGAGATATGAAGGGATACGTTTTGAACAATGGCAGCTGCTCTAAAATTACTTACTACCAAATACGTATTAAAACGAAGAGGATTTCTGTAATTTTTGTAACTTGAAAAGCCGTATTAACAATTAATTAATATTTAAGTGACTTAACTACACGCAGAAGTGTCCTTTCTGAGAAGCCAAAGGGTCCTCAGCTAACATTTGACATAACATTACTTAACCTAGAAAACCTGATAATAGTTTTACTAAAGTCGTTTTTAGGTTTCCAAGCACTTGAACTACGACACGCATGTGCAGCATTATTATAACAATTAAAGTATTTTGGTACACCACTCTCTAGTACAAAATTACCTATCTCTAATTAACTTTACGCTTCTAGAGAACCAAACACGCAGCAGGATTATCCAATAATCATTCAAATTTTCTCCGCGAGTTCGTGCGCAATAAAGTGTGCATGTTATTCACTTACAGAGGATGCAGCTAGAGTCTATTGGCGTTAATAGACAGACGGCATCGACATGCATACAGTTCCATCTATAAGAGACACGTGGTTGGTTTCCCACTAGAATTTACAACTGTCTACCTATATACATAAGAGCCTTCTTCAGAAGTAAACACGTGACATTACCTACATCTGTAGAACTCGAAGGTTTGTTTACTCATTTTACTGTGGTCAAAACAATATGCCACTGATCCTGTTCTTAACCAAATAAATTCAGTCCACACCTTCCCATTCCATTTCTTTAATAATCCATTTAAATATCATCATCCTCGAACAAAAAGATAGGGTTCAGTTATCTAACCATTTTAATTGCAGTGAGTGCTTCCAATTACCAACAATCCAGTTTTATACCTCAAGTTTCTTTGCCCTTGCTCTCTGTCCGAACTCTGAACTCAGAGAGATGCTGAACCAAACTTTCCCCAGCTGTCTGTCTCAGCGTCTGTCAGTAAAAGTTACGGGACGAATTGCGGCAATTACAACTTGTTATTTACCCCCTCCCCCTTACAAGAAGACGTTGAACGTACGGCACGTTAATTTGCAGACCCGTCACAGGGATGCGACCAAGTTTCAACGCGCTGCGTGATTACCACCATCGGGCGGTTGAAAAGAACGGTATCCTGTCCCAAGAAACGCAGGCCGACGTTGTAGATTGTCACTTGACATGCACTCGTGGGTGTTCATCTCCTAAAAATCTGAAGGGCATGAAAATATGTCTTTCCGACCAGGCATAAAATTTCATAAGAGGGTTTCATGTGCTTATATTGTCCTCACAAACTGCTGCTATTGCTTCTCTGGTTGTTGACGCTGTTGTTTTGTTCTTCTTTTCGTTCCTCTTCTCCTTCTTCTTACTAAACATTACACCGAATCACAATGCAGGTATTTTTCCACACTGGCCTAGTATGACGTCCCAAAAAGCTAATTCTTTCATAGGTGCTCCTGTCTCAAAAAAAGATAAATTATGTTCATAGCAAGAAATAGGGGTACACTACCCTGGCTGATATTGTTAGCGACATTGTTGCAATAATTTCCAAATAAAATAATCATTTTATATATAGAAGTAAAGATAAATTAGTTTAATAATAATCCAGAAAGGAATACTATCCGTGGCTGATATTGTCAGCGACATTGTTGTAATAATTTCCAAATAATATAATCGTTTTATGTAAACAAGTAAAGATGAATTAGTTTAATAATAAGCCAGGAAGGGAGACTATCCGTGGATGATACTGTTAGCGACATTGATGCAATATTTCTAAAAAAGTGATTGTTTTGTGTCAACAAATAAAGATATATTTGTTTTAAAATACGCCAGTAAGGAACGATATTTATGCCTGGTACTGTTAGTGATGTTTTAGCAATAATTTCCGAAAAAAATTGAAATTACAACATGTTTTCAGAACTGATCTTTAATTTTTTTCTTCTCTGCCTGCTTTTCTTAAGTTATATTGTTGAGGAGACTCCACATTACCAGTATCATCATCATCGCAATCACTGAACGAATTTTGTTAAGAATATAACACAACTATCATCACCATCATGTTCCTGAAGGGTTAGGCGTGTTTCTTGTTCCTTGATCCTCAAGATGAAGTTGGTCGCTCCATCTATTCCTCGGTCGTCCTATGTTCCTTCGTCCTTTTGGTTTATATTGTAGTGCTTGTTTTGGTAGTCTGTTTGTGTCCATCCTCTGTACATGTTGTAGCCTCTATTTTGGTACTGTTTTATTTCCTTTACTATGTTCTGTGCTCCCGTTTTTTGCCTAATACATTGATTCTTTTCTTTATCTAGTTTTGTTATTCCAAGTAAGTGTCTCAAAAATTTCATCTGTGCTGCT
>Ga0123354_10007684_pt1 | contig 16284 bp, 10 predicted proteins | sample TergutLab28metaG_2_FD_97872 | JGI IMG/M metagenome (GOLD analysis project Ga0123354, IMG submission 97872) | Labiotermes labralis P4 segment gut microbial communities from Petit-Saut dam, French Guiana - Lab288 P4 | ecosystem: Host-associated > Arthropoda: Insects > Digestive system > Gut ...
ATGCCGGAATGCTGGCTAGAAGTCAGTACTTGGAAGGTCCTGCGACCGGCCATCTCAACACAGGTTTTTCTTGGTTTCCCTGTGTCTATAAGCAAATGCTGAGATGGTTCCCAAGATTCCAAGTTGCCACTACATGCTTCTCATGTAGTCCTCCAGACTTAAATCTAGTAGTAACCAATTTCATGTTTTGTTTACATGTAAAATAACCACTGCCACCAGGTAACAACCCAATTGCAGTAAATAAATAAATATAAAAATATAATCTGCCTCTCTTCACATGTCTCTCCTTATATTCAGTACCCAGTGATGTAGCCAAGTAGGTAAGCCTTTGCTTTTGCTCCTGACATATCATTAAGTGTCAAACAGAACATAAGTTTGGAATGCATATATTTTGGGTTTTTTTATGTTCAGCTCTAATAACAACAGTACCCACTACTTTTCCACTCCACAGTATCTGAGGCATTTTTCATACATGGGATGTGCTTCTCTATTCCCTTTTGATATAAGTCCATATCTCATGTGCTATTAGCCATCACGCCACAACTATCTCCATGTCACAATCATCTTTAAATCAGTCACAATCAAGATTTGGCTTCAGAACTGTAAATGGATGGTATCTGATTGGCACCAGAACAGGGCTTAACTCAAATTTGCTCAAAATTAGACAACATGGATTACAAATTTAAATTATATGTTTAAGATAGTTACATACATACATATATACACTATTGCTGGTTATTCAGCACAAAAATGATATGAATGACACTATTCTTTGTCTCAGAAAATGCTACTGTTTGCATTATGTTCTACTGTTATGCTTCAGGTAATCATACTTCCATTTAAAATGGAAGTAATTTCTAACAGGAAGGTCATGTAAGGGCCTGAAGGGAAGAGAAACATCAAAGAAATTATCAAGCGGTGTGAGGGACATACATTGTATTTACCCAAATAAAAGGGGCACCCCCTTACAATCTTCAAGTTTCAAAGAAATACTTATACGGAATATGTTCAACTTCATGTGTGATTATAAAAGTGACATCCCTCCCCCGTTAGATAATGAATCACGAAAAATATTCTTATGTTAAGGTAAATACAGCACATGCAGGTTTATATATGGTTGGCATATTCTAATTTTTCAATAAACAGATTCATGGAATGTAAAAATTTGGGTACCAACCATCATTGAAAAATCCCTTACCTTTCTACTGAAGTGGTCAAAAGGTGTTGAGCATACACATTCTTTAATGTTGCGGAGTGTCTTCCAGTCAAGTGCAACAGACCCCAATTCTGCTGCCAGTTGTTCCACACTCATAATATCTGTTGCACTACTGCTAAGTTTGGTTGAATCTCCTGGTAACCCTGCAATCAACATTTACTTCATTCAGCTAATCAATATCATGATAGCACAACTTGTAATTTGGTCTGTGGTCAGTTGACGACTGACCAATGGAGAATGCGAGATAATGAGGACAAGACATGTACTGTACATGGGAAAACTTAGAATTAATTTAAAATTTGGGTTCAAAAACCTCAAGAAAAGTGTTCAATTGACACAATACATGGCCTCAAAACTGTGATAAAATACATGAACCAGTGTTACTGGGTACTCTTTGGAATTTTACTGTGTTTACAACTAAGGCCTATCAGTACAGAATGAAGCAACATACCAGGGGAGGCCAGTGGAACAAGCTGTAGGAGCCACACTTGGGAGACAACTTAGAGAGAGTCATGTATAAAGGTAGATCAGAAACTACATTTACAGTACCCACAAATCAAAGGAAAGATTTTACCAGTGGAAGTTGACAATACAAAATGAAGGTGCCAGTAGTAGGTTATTTTTCAACATTGCTTCCTTGACAGGACCGTGTGAGACATGTTTGTTGATCCCAGATGCACAGAACAGAAGTCCCTGTTGTGTCAGCCACACGAAGGTAGCAAGTTTGACATCTTCACCACAGGTGAAACAATGTCATGACAAGTGCTCCTTCAATGTGGGAAACTGATAAAAATTGCTGGTGCCAGTCTTAGTAATTGACCAACTTAATGCACAAATTCTTGTTTTATAATATGTTTATTATATTCTTCTACATGTTTTGAGCACTATGTACTCATCATCAGGAGGTCAAAATTGTATTATACAGCATCTGGTATCGTCACACTCAGTAGGTGGCCATCTGGCGCACACCTGTGTTTTAATGTGAAACTTAAAAATGTGATTTTAATGTTTTACGTATATTGTGCAATTTGTTGGTTTTAAACAAGTATTGATATTGTATTGCACGGCAATAAAATGAAAGATTGAAATACTTTCCATGCCAGAAAAAAGACTTCCAAATGAGACCAGTTTTTTAAGTGGGTCACCATGCCGAACTGCCACAGCAGTACTCCTGCTGCACACATGCCTTGAATCATGTGACCACAAACACTAGAGCCCTCTGTTATATATATCAATAGCATTTTCAGTTCCACCAAGTTCAGTGTTTTGAATAACGGGACATGTAACATTATTGACCCAGCATTACATTAACAAATTAAAATATTTTTATCTTATTTGATGGTTTCTTATTTCTGTTCACACAATTACAATAGGTCAATTTCATTTAATTGGAAACCTCCTTCCTTTAGAAAATCTTGTGAGACACCATTTGTTGTCAGCCCTGTGCATGTAAATTACTACAGTATTATTTTTAGGGCAACTTGTATGCACCAGAAACATGCCTGAGCTGTGATGTGGCCACTCCCTGTAATAAACCATATTTATCCAAATGGAAGATGAGATTTTCTTCCTGTGTTAAGAGCTACAAAATTAATGGTAGTAATGAATTTGAGTTCTACATGTAAATTAAAGTTTCACAGTCTTTTAATCTTCCAACAGGTTCACACCAAAGTACAAAATGTCATGTTATAAGAGTAACAGAAAGCACAAGAGACAGAAATATGTTCCAAATTCAGCACCTATAAGCTGCTACAAGCCTTAATGTAGTACTACAGAAATTTTGAAATAAAAAGTGGTAATTCACCATTATAAGATATCACGTGATTTTGTGGTCATTTTTCAGCATAGATATGGCTGATCATGTCAGAGAGAGAGGAATTAGTGTGAAAGACAGTACATCAAAATGTATCTGGCACTGTTAACTCTTTTCCACCAGAAACAAGTGAAATATTTACTTTTTTAGTAATGTGCAGGATATTATTACTACATCTGCATAGATCTTCAGTAACTAGAACACACTTTTGACAATTATGTCAAAATAAAAGTGGATGCCACAACTTTTTCTTGATTTGACATGTGTTACATGTAGAGGTACAATTTTTAATTATTTTTGCATATCTCCCTCCTACTGTGCTGAAACTAAACAATGGCATGTTAGTGGAAGCCATTCAGAAAATATTCAAATTGAAATGGGAATATTGGTTGATAAGATGAAGCCTGGTGATACCAGTACTTCAACAACAGAAATCTTGAAATGGAAAAACTGCTCAGTATATTTTCTTGAATATGTCACAATTAGCAAATATTACTGAAATTGTAGCAATGAGGATATAATTCATCACTGTTGTCAATTTGCACATCCTTTCTTGTGGGTATACAATCAAAATAGACACTTTCAGCAAATGTACAATGGAAACAGTAAAACTAGTAATAAAACATCATCCATGGACTACATGTCTGTGAGCAGTGGCATGTTAATTCCTGAAGCCAAGTCACTTCAATAGCCACTCTTCCAATTGGTCAATCAAGAAAACAGTCGAAAGGAGACACATGACAGAACTTGTTCTCTAATTTGAGATATAATCTGGCAATTACTTTGGAGGACTGAAGAAAATGATGAGAAAACATACCAGGATATCCATTCTTTTGGACTGACATTTGAACCCATGAATAAAAGAGGTGAGTTAACCACCTGACCATGACATTTGATTATATGCCTGTATTAATAAGTGCCTTACACAAATAGTTTAAAATAAAAAAATATGGATATTAACTCAACCTTAGTTCTGGATAGCTTTCTGAGTATTCTGACTCACTGTGAATTAGTTAAGTATAACAAGTTTATAACTTTATGTATAATTACCATTATTGGAAGAATGGTGTACTTTTAGCTGTACCAAACTGCCAGCAGACAAACCATCCTCTCTGCACTTCTCATACAGATATTTATTATCCAACATCATGCCTCTGAGGCCATCAATGGTGCCATCTATAGGCAGACTAGGAAAATTTATCTTATTGTCTCCATATTCTGCCAGTTGCTGTTTCAAGAAGTTTATTCTCTGTACATAAACAAGCAAATATTGTAACCTTGAAATACATTCGTTAAGAGGCTTATATGACAGCAACATAAAGAGACTTTCAAAAAAACTGTTAATTACTAAGGACACATCCAACATGCATTACCTGGAACATAATCAGTCATTAGGTAAATAAAAGTGGGTGAACACCTATTCCTTGAAGAAAGTAAGAATTTGTGGTAATTCTGCTGAAAGCAATAGACCTACACAGTCAACATAGTTGGAAACACACACAAGAAGAACATTTGTCAGTCTCATAACATGAACATAATTTGACCCTGTGACTATGTCATTTCTGTAGCCCAACAAAATGTAACCCAAAGGATTCATAAATTATCACCCACCTCAAGATTTACTATTTTCTGGAAAACAACTATAGAGTCCAATATCAATTGAAGAAGTTTTAAATAGTTTTCAACTGACAATGAAATTAACTTTCTAAAATGTAACAGTTCCTGACCCATAATAACTGCACCAGTATCTGAATAGGTTATGTTGTTTTATTCATTCCTGGTATACTAACCCATTTTCCTTACTCAACTTGTAAACGAAAGACTCCATAGTACAGATAAAAAATTATCAAATGTCTGTACTTTTCACATAAAGCAAGATGGAGAGAGAAAAAAAAAAAGATGTGGAATCACTAAGACAAATACAAGTTCACCCATGTTTTGTTTCCATCCTTCACTGCTTTTAGTAACATATTTTAATGTTCTTTTCTAAGTACTGTGTTTTATAAAAGAAAGTTGCTATTGAGATCTACCAATATGTGCAACCAAAAGACAAGACTCGGATACTACATCTGTTGTTTAATAAGTGAACTCAACCAACAGACCGACTGACTGAGAGACTAACCAACCAGATCCTTCTTAAAAATCTAATGTCCTCACCTAGTCAAGAAACTTCCCACAATGTACGGAACCCAAAGATTTATTACTATTCCCACAAGAGCCTAACACTAGTCTCAGTCCTCAGCCAGATGAATACAGTCCATGCTCTCCTATTCTGCCTCTTTAAGATCCGTTTTACTATTATCCTGCCATGAATGCCTGGGTCTTCCATGTGGTCTCTTGCCTTCACAGTTTCCAGCTACAACTCTGTATGCATTTCTGTTCCCCCTCATGTGTGCCACATGCCCTGCCTATCTCATCCTCCTTGATTTAATAATCTTAATAATATTTGGCAAGGGTATAAATCACAAATCTCCACATAGGAAGTTTTCTCTAGCTTCAAGTTACTACCTCCTTTGCAGGTCCAAATACCTCCCTCAGCACTCTGTTCTTGCATACCTTCAGTGCATCTTCTTCCCTTAATGTGACATACCAGGTTCCACACCCTTATAAAACAACCGGCAAAATTGCAGTTACATAGATGTGTCAAAAAGGAATATCCATCATCACAGTATGTGTGTGGATTTACTGCTCACATACCAGTGAAATGGAATGCTGCATATAACCATACTTAAATTACAGCAGGAATATGAAAGGTTTAAAGAGGCATATAAGTCTGAGTTGTGGGTTAATTAATTTGGATTTTCACAAGTAAGTCTCAGTGATAAAATAAAACAACTTTATATAATATGTTTAACACAATACAACTGCATAACTGCAAAAGAGATTAGATTTACCTTTGTCAGCAGGCGTATATGGTCCTCCAGTGAAGAACTATGGTCACAAGTTGCTAGCAATAAGTCACCCAAAGGTTCTCGGGGATGGACCCCACTCTCAAAACGACAGTACATCCCACGCCAGAATTTGATATTCTGGGGTGCAATATTGGGCACAAGGATATCTGGTGAAGCTAATGCTGAATATAATGGATTTATATACTCATTCATATGGTTAGCCATGTAACCCCAGAGAGAGAAAGTTCGCTCATTTAACCTGTAAATTGTACTTAAGGTTAATTACATGTTGCATTACTACAGTACACACTTCAGAACTTTTAAGTACTGCCTGGGCTGTGTTCCTGGAAAACATAACATTAAATTATAAGTTAAATGGTTTGATTTACTCCATAAGATTTAAATCAAAAAGCTGGGACACATTCAGCTACTCCAGTACCCCCTAAAGTAAACTTTTAATAAATGAAAATAAAAGATACCTTAATGAAGACACTAATAATAAATACTTAACGGAAGTCAAGGCATGTGTGTATGTGTGTGTGCGCACGCGCGCGAGTGTCTGTATGTATGTATGTATATATGTATGTATGCATGCATGTATGTACATACGTATGTATGTATTCATGCATGTATGTATGTATGTACATATGTAGGTATGTTCTCTCTGTGTGTATGTGTATAGTGGCACACAGGCTATGTTAATCCACTGTCCCTGTGCTGATACCAATTGACATGTTATGGGTTACAGCTGGCCTACATTCCAATGTCACCCTGCCATGCCACTAAAAGTTATGTACTGATATGGGTGCTGTAGCCTGTCACACTGCAGATTACAAATCACCATATTTTATGCAGGAAGTCATTGGCTGTACACACAGCTGAATTGTCTTGATGGAAAAACATGTATTCCTTCTTGTCATCAGCTAAATTTTAAAAAACATTTGTAAGAGATTTTGTCCAGCATACCTTTCTGAATTTCTTGTGTCCAAAAATAAGATAGGTCCAATTACTCTTGCTGCATTGACAACACACCATAATCCAGCATTTAATGTCATGTCAACTTATGTATTAGTCTTGGATTTTCGCTGACCAGAGTCTGTTATTTTGAGTATTTACATGTGGGTTTCAGTTAAGCCATTCCTCATCTGATCAACTTCACCACTGCACACAGCTTCATAATTTTAACTGGATTTCATTTTATTAGGAGACAAACACTTCACTGTACAAAGGTTAGTTACGTTTGGAAGAGCAAAGGCTCAAGTTAGGATCCTAATATGTCTGCAGCATAAATCTCCAAACAGTCAAAGTCATAAATCAAAATTTGGAATTTTGTTATGTGTGAGGGTTAATGGCTAGCAATCAGGGTTAATATTCAAAGAGTTTTAGTTCAATTCTGAATGCCAACATTAAATCAAAATACGTGATAGTGAAATTACAGTCACTTAAAGATAAAAACAGTCAACCACTACAGCATATTGTATATGTAATAAATTTAGGCAACGGGCAAAATCAAACATAACTGCAGTGTTCATACATACATACATACCTAAGATCAATGCGATCCTTCTCACAGTTGCCTATGAAAGTACCAAACTGACATGACTGAACATGGTCATGCAGTGTAAGTAAAAATCTTTCATTGAACTGGAATGTGGCTGGGAACTGTTGTGCTAATTGCCAAGTGCAATCAATGAACTGCGTGAATACTGGTGACACTTCCTTGGAGTCTCCTGCCACATGACCACATCGGTCATTGAACTTGTGACCAAATGCAAGCCACTCCTTCTCTATTAGGGCCTACAGAACAAACAATTATATTTTCTTTCACTTCAATTATGATCTGAGCCCTGTTTCTCTTGTGCAATGCAATCTGACTTCAAATGGTATAGAAAGATAAAGATTAAGTTGCCTGTATGCATCAGCACTACACTGTGAAGATGCTAAAACAAAGCTAAAGGCACTCAGCACTTAAGCAATACATGAAGATGAGTGATAAGCATCCACTTGTGCCTCCTTACATATTGTGAATGATCCCCAAACATCCAATAAACAGGCAACTAAGTGGGTTTCAGAACCAGTCTCTACTTTGTGGCAAACAGCAAAATCTCTGCACATCTGTCCCACAGCCTGTCAGTTTCCTGACCTAGATTTTCTATAATTTTCTCCAGTGTTTCATCTGGACGGCATAATACCACTTAACCACTGTGTTGTATGGAATACAATCTGAGAACCCATGACTATTATGCTACATAAATGCAAGTCTCACCAGTTTTCTTCCTACTGTCCTGTGCTTGCGAATTTTCAATCCACACAGTAATTGCCACACTGTGCTATGGTGGTAAACAGTATAAAAGATGTGTAATATCATATCCTTACATGTTCAGAACATCAGTTTCATAATAAGTAATAATAATTTAGAGCAATGTCAGGTTAAGATGTATGATGTCACATCCTTCTGATTTCAGAATTTAAATGTAATTGAACATTCATAATAACTGAGGGTCTGTGTTTTGTAATGCACTAATGTTGCATATATTGGTTTTGAGTTAAGAGCACAAAAACATGTTACAGAAGACTGGGTTACTTTCTGGATGTTACCATCTTCTGGGATGTGACAACATGACACCATACAGCCCTGACGATGAAGAGTGTGGGTTCCTCCAAAATGTTGATAAATTTTTGTTGAAGTGTAAGGTGTCACATTCCAGATGAGTAACCTTCACAGATGACACCACTATGACAGATCTTATTTCAGGTTATATTTTGGTCAAACTAAATATATATATTCATAAGAATGCTTTAATGAATAAAAAAATTACATTACTGCAACTAATTAAAAAAAAAAAAATTTCAGCAACTTTATTTTTGTCAGTTGAAATAACTCTATATACATTACATTATCACTGTAAGTGAGCAGTTTCATTAAAATTTATTTTTTTTAAAAGTTTCATTAAAATTTATTTTTTTTAAAAACACTACAGGACTTGTACTTTTGGCAACTTCATTTTTGTCAGTGAGAATATAAGATTATCATAACAGATAAATTAATTGTATGAAGGACCTGGACGAAGAACAGACACTCTTGCTAGCAAAGCATAAGCAAATACATCATACTAGATTCAGTTATGACCTTAAATTCCTGTTCATTGGATTTATTTGTCTAAACCATATTAACACAATGATGTACCTTCTGATAAAACCACTTACAACATAAAACAGCTTGGAGAGAACAGAAATCTGTCACACATAATTAATTACACTTTTAATGCACACAGACTAAAGCTAAATATACTATTATTGGTTTCCATTAATTTCAGCAGGTGTATTTATAAAACAACACAACATACTAAAATTCATACAAATTAACCATGAGGTGTCAGGCTTATTTAAGTGATAAAGGTAATGATGTTCTTGTCCATGCCATGAAGGCATAGAAGGGAAGCAGAGGTATGGCTTGACTCATTATTAACCTTGACACTAGACGGAGGTGAGTCATCACGGCATGGCTGCTCTACGCCTCGGAGAGAAGCCTGGCACATGGGAGGCTGAATGGGCCCCAGAACCAGTTTGGACATTGACAACAAAATTTAACATATTCTAGTGTGATGGTCTAAAATATATGTCAATTGAACATGGTTCCTTGCATGAAAGTGACAAACTGTACCTGAAATCCTTGTATGGTCCTGTAGTAAGGGTCCAGCAACAGACTAGCAAGGGAGCACACCTGTGCTGTACGGTCCCACCCATCTGAACAGTGCACCACTACACTTATTCCCTTCTCATCAACAGCCTGCGTTATGAACCATGATGTCTCTAGAATAGATTTGATGTGCCGCAGCCAACCACTTGACTCCACACCTCCAAGAAAACTACTCATTGAGGGGGACTTAAGTTCACAAGCTGTAAACAAGGATAGAGTTGTGTACATGTTATACAAAGTACTGTATTTAAAAGCAATATGTACACTCCTCTAGTCATGTGGAAAAATGATACGTGTGAGTGTGTGTGAAACACAGATTTATGGACTTTTTGTTGCACCTAATGCAGGGGTGCACAAATCCCGAGTGCTAGGTCACCTGGGCGACTACATTTTATACACTGGCGTCTAATATTAGCAAGACCTTAGTATTTTCATGATTTCAAGCTTCTGCCGCAAAGTAGATGAGAAACGCACTCTTCTGGGCTACTGTGTAGTGATTAGCGGTAATTCCTTACTGACGTTTTGTGATGACCTACCGATAGGTTGTCCCAAAACATCAGTTAGGAATTACCACTACTCGCTGCATAATAGCCGAGGAGAGCACAGTTATCACTTCAGTATTTGTTACATGTCACCCTTCTGGCACTTTGAAGTGGCTTGTAGATTTCTGGGAAACATGTGGACCCCTGTCCTCACAGTTTTATATTTCTTTGTACACCAAAGTAATCATACTTTCTACATCCAAACTCTGGCTATGTGTTACCTCAGCATGGTATCTGCTGTGCTCAGCCCAAGCAGTACATTTATTTCCATTTAATTTAAATTGTTCTCCATGTCAGCCTTAAACAGTGGATTCACTGCCACTGCCACAAGTGGAATCTTATATTTAAGCCTTCTCTTTCCAGAAGTATTCCTTCTTTGTGTTTACTCTTTTCCTATCCTCTTTCATTTTATCTTTTCCTATATGTTCTCATCACCTACTCTTTTGACCTCCTCAATGGCCATTTACTCCACTCCAGAGTATGTTCTCATCAAAACTGTGGGAATCCATCCAACATGACTCCTTAAGTTTTTATATGAATATCTGAAGAAAATAACCTCATAAAAATGATGTAACAGTACCTGAAAAATGTGGTGGCCCCAGTGAATTTTTCCTGCAATCTACCTTACTCTTGTCTGCTTGTCTGCTAGCATGGTCCTGACCATGCTAGCAGACAGCCAACAGAACTAGTATGACAAATACCTATTGCATGTATACAGTGTTGAGATACTCCTGATGATGGACAGCGGACCTGTCTGAAACATGTAGAGTACTTTATCAAATAAATTTGAGAAATAGTGTATCTCGTCGGCTTTTATTATAAGAATATATCACAACACATGGTCCTCTGGATGTCAAATTCATAATTCTTGTAAGCTTCAATAACAGAAAGTTATTTTAAGTGCTGTGCTGAACCAGAAAATTTAAAATTAGCTGTTTTGGGTAATTCAAGCTTTTAAATTAAACACAATGTATCAGTCCCCAGAAACATGTAAATATACAACTTTCACTACATTACATATATCAGATGTTTCTTCAGAGTAATGAATCAAAGAAAATGTATTTTACTCACTTTCAATCAACTTGGCTAGGCTGCTACGCATTATGTGGATGTTCTCAATACCAAGGAAGTGAAATTTTATATTTTCATAGAAGTTTTCATTCTCATAACCTTTCCCAGCTGCACGGTTTGCAATGGCATTTATCTAGGAAGTAAAGGAAAAATTATTTCTGTAGCCTTAAGATGTTCAAGAACATACGCAAGAGTAAATAACATTTGTTACAGTGTCTATTATGTTACCCAATATTACAGTACCATTATAGACACAGTCACTGACAAGATGTAATAGGGACCCATAAAACAGGTGCATTTTTATCTACTGGAAGGTTAAGGAGAAGTCAAACATATTAAAGCTCAAAGACTAAGCTGGTTTGTGTCATGTACAAAGAATGCCAGATACCAGAACAGTAAAGAAGATATTTAAATGGAATCCCCTAACCAAAAGATCACAAGGAAGACCCAAGTATAGATGGGAGGACATCAAACAGGACATTTGCCAAATGAAGGTTAAAAATTAGATAACCTGCAGCCAGGATCGAGGGAAATGGAAAGATGTCGTTGAGAAGGCCAAAACTTTCAACCACTAAAGGAAGTTCAGCACCTGAAGAAGAAGAAGGAAGGTTAAGGAGACAGCTTTTACAATGCTGTATATCTTTCCTACTCAGATGATGAGCACTATCCAAAGGAAATAATCACATGTACACCTTGTCACAGTATGCATTACTTCCAAGACTCTTACAAATTACTATCTTCAATACAATGCAATGCAACTGTCTTACTTACCCGTGGCCGAGTATCTACCACATACATAAAACTATTGTTTGGATTGGTCCTCAGGACACAATTTAACAGCTGTTCATCCTCCAGACAACGTGCACTGAATCCTGAAAGAGGTTGGCTGCAACGACATATTGCTGCCTGTAAGCACAATGGCACAAAGATTATTAGAATACAACTGACAATTTCATACCTACATTACATTTTGGCAGCAGCAGAGAACATACTTGGGCTGTCTTTCAAAAACAGAAACAAGAATACCTTGTGACCAACAAGTATGGAAAAGGGAAAATTAACACCTTTCCATTGTTCCTATGTCATATGCATATGTAAGCTCAACTAATGAAGCTACAATAGTTGTCTGTACTTTAACGTTAGCTAAGTACTGGCACAAAAATTGTAAACAGAGGCAAAGTCTGTAACTGTAGTTGGGTATTTGCAGGGAGACTGATAACTGGCTAAGACTAATATTATCTTAAGGCAGCCATATGTAGTCAAGTTGGAAGCTGAGAAAAAAATGACTACATATGGGTATCTCAAGAGATAAAGAACTCCTAATATGACACTGTACTTTTTTGAAACAAAGGCAGTCTGATTGGCCTGTGGTTATGACGTATTACACTGACATTTTTACATATAAAAAACACATTACTTAGTCAGTTACACATGAAGTGTTCAGTGTACATGCCCTGCACACCAAACATTTTAACTTCTGTACTTACACAAAATTTTACTTTTAGTTTATATAATTATACAGGAACTTGATACGGGAGCCACTGGATGATGAGTACATTGTGGTAAATATATTCTGGGGTATTAAAGAATTTAAGTGATGGACTAATGTGATCTTGTTTATTTTAATAATCATCATAAATATTATGTTATATATTTTATTTTAATTTTGTTATTTTAATTTTAATTATGTTACATCATAGCTTAGGCTCAAATGTGACTAGGTATCAGCATAAAAATAGACACCCATGTTTTTTAAATATCAATCCACATATAAAATTTAGAACATCATTTCATGCTCCATTTTACACATTACCTTATTTCTGTGAAGATAAGATAGAACTGGGAGTCTGCCTTTGCTTCGAAACCGGGAACTTCCGAGCAGTACAGCAGTCGAAGCTGATGAAGGGACATACAAATATCTTGGATATGTGTCACACAGCTGGTTGAAAAAGAAGAATCGGCATTAACAAAGAGACTGTAACGTCATGCTCTATAAAATATTTGTATATAAAAAAAAAGTACCATACAACAGAAACATTATGAATATCACTGTAGCAAAATAATAAAAATCATTAAAAAGACAAAGTGTACAAATGTTATTAAGAAGTATTGCTGGGATTTATTAAGTTAAACTGAATTAAAATTGTCCCAATAAGGATGTTACAGCTGGACAAAAAAAATATTTATATACGATTTTTGTTTAATTTTAACAGAGAGTATGTAATTGTGTTTTTATAACATAATGTATCAAAGACTAATGATGTCAACACGGTATTTTTTTAATTATAAAAACAGTGTCTGTTTTTACAGTTTACTACATGTTTGAGTCTAATTGTCATCATCAGGCAAAAAATTATACAGTACATATAAGGAAGGTAAACTGACATTTTTCATTAAAGAGAGCTCTTCCTTAAAAAAATTCCTGTTATTGCAATTTGTAATGCTGCATAAAAATTTCATTTAACATGGCCAGAATTATATATACAGTAGAACTCCACTTATCTGGATTGGTTTGAACCTTCAGGTAAATTTGTCAAGAATTCTACAAACGTAACTTGCCTTGAAATTACCAGTTATGGGATAAAGTACAAGACAGTGGTTTGGCTTTTTAGAACTTCAAATCAGGCATTGTTGAAAGGTTCAGACATATGTACATACTGTAAACAGTAACAGTTGAACTGCAGACTGCCAATATAGGCTATTTGTAAAGAAAAATCCAATTATCTAGACTTTCTGCATATCTGTATGGCTTCCTGTCCCAATTAATCTGGATAAGTGGAGTTCTACAGTACTACAAACAGCTCATACACACCTGTAATTGTGTTATTATAGAAGCATTTTTCATTTAAATAATTTCTAATTTTGTGTAATTTAAAAAAAAATATTGGCAAAATTGTTTGATACCAATTTTATCATATTCAAATTAGACTGCATGAACAGGAATCCCGTGAAGTTAACGTGTTTGTACTTTTTCACATCACAAAAATTTATGTCATTTTCTTTCCTTGAAGAACAGTCACTTAATAAGAAGATTTACCCAGGCATGTTAATTAAGTGGCTTATGACTCAACTTCAGGCAGATTCCACTGATTTCACAACTTCACGACGATTCTGCCAATTTTACATTCCAAAAAGATGATGTACCTCTCACTCTCATTTAGAGTCTACAAACAGTTGAATAACAGACTACAACAGTAATGCACGGGACATTGTATTGAACAATGCAATATTTGGTTCTCTTGGCCCCCTTGGTCACCAGACCTCCTTTATGGGACTATGTGAAGGATGACTCGTATCTACTGCCAACAGCAACAAATATTCCTGAATATGAATACCGGATCACTACCAGGGACAAATTGCCAAAGGTCTAGGAACAAAAGGAACATTCAGTTGACATCTGCTGTCTGATCCATGGGGCTCAGACTGAGCACATGTAGGGTGAACAGACAACTTTCGTAGATTTCTGATGTATCTGTGTACGTCCCATTCATTTTAATTTATACAGCATTCACTTCCTTTGAATTTCCCTGTACACTGTAATTTTAATTCTTTGTTTCAAAGAATGAAGTTGGTAACAAAAACTCTGGTGTCACATCTCATTTTCTTCTATGTAATACATACCTCATAATCTTTATTAAGTAAATTAAGACTCCACTGATCACTAGGAACTCTCATACGTTGATATTCTGACTGTAGGTCAAAAAAATTCCAGCCAGCTGGCTTAGGAATATCCTCAGTACTGCACGTGTAGTGAAAGCAATATAGGTCATCAATGTGAACTGTTCAAAAGAAAAACATTCATATCATGGAATCAACATAACACTTAGAGCACTGAAACTGATGTCAACTTATTGTGCATGTTTTAATTTTCTGGCATTTGTGCTGTCAGGATGACAATAAGGATAACTTCTCTGTGACAAAGAAGAGGGTTACAACTGAACATCAGAAAAGAGAAATGTAGGAACCAACGTGATGTAAGCAGCAGAACATAATCACCAGCAACTGCATACAAAGGTAATATTTTACAAAGTAAAATGATTTGGAATCATTCGAAAGAGGACATTAATACCTTTAAATTCTTCAATTATAAGAACTTTTATAATCTTAGCAACTGAGAGAATCATTACACAGGACACTTCCCTCTGCTCTCTGCTCAATAAATGAAAGAGCCCCTGCCCCTGTTGTAGCAGGTGAAATCGGTGCGGTGTGTTACCAGAGATTCCAGACAGTTTATATAACTAAATGCAGTACCGAAATACAAAGAATGTGTTAATACAAAACGGATGCTGCTGCTTTTGTAAAACGCAAACAGACAGACACTTTGAAGAAAAGGATGACTATTTGTTAGAATGTGTCTAATTACATTAAAAGTAAAAATTTAGATGAAAGCATAGGAAGGACCATGAGTAAAAATGCTCACCCAGAATATGCTTCATATGTAATGGGATGCTATAATTATGTGTCACACTTGGCTGTGCCAGCTGCTGGAATGTCCCAAATATTTCATACATAAAATTTAATTTAATAACTGTCCAACAAGATGCAACTTATTCAGTTTATTACATTTCTGTAGACAGCTCTATATGTTTCAGTTGTTGACACCCATCACCAGGACCTCTTACAACTGTAATTATAGCTTCTGGTGTTGATTAACCAGATCTACTATCATCCACTATCGTTGTTGAATTGGAACTGATTCATGTGTATCGTACGATACACATTAATCAGTTCCAACTCAACAATGAGAGCAGATGGTAGTAGATCTGGTTAATCAATACCAGAAGCTATAATTACAGTAGTAAGAGCTCCTGGTGATGGGTGTCAACACCCGAAACATGTAGGGCTGCCTAAAGAAATGTAATAAAGTGAATAAGTCACATCTTGTTGGACAATTATTAAATTCGATTCATGATGCACGGACTCGTGTGTGTATATATATATATATATATATACAGGGTGTCCCAGGAGGAATGTGCCAGACTTCGGGAGAGTGTTCCTTATGTTAAAGTATACCGATATAACCCAAAACACCTATATCCAAAGTTGAACGG
>Ga0123354_10007685_pt1 | contig 16284 bp, 10 predicted proteins | sample TergutLab28metaG_2_FD_97872 | JGI IMG/M metagenome (GOLD analysis project Ga0123354, IMG submission 97872) | Labiotermes labralis P4 segment gut microbial communities from Petit-Saut dam, French Guiana - Lab288 P4 | ecosystem: Host-associated > Arthropoda: Insects > Digestive system > Gut ...
AGTCTCACACACTTCTTCTGGGACTCATGTATATATATATATATATATATATATATATGTGTGTGTGTGTGTGTGTGTGTGTATGTGTGTGTGTGTGTGTGTGTGTGTGTGTGTGTGTTTGTTGGTTCCTGCCTTACCTTTGCGAGGTTTGTTGTGTATGTTAATTGCCTGTGTGTGATAGCTCTCATCCCTGTTGGACTGAATGCATACAAGATGAGAGTCTGCCGTAAAACTGAAGTTGGATGCTAGTGCCAGGACATGGTCATTTGAATTGTTCAGTGCTCTTGTAACCTGACAACAAATAAAATGGAATGATCAAATAACACCTGTAGTTTTTATGGTCATTGACCTTTGAATTTCACAACATCTTCATCCAATATTAAATGTCCTGAAGGTCTGTAAAATTTAGCAAACAAATCATTCAACATGTCATGAAGAGTTTTCAGCTCCATAATCTGTCACAGTTCTATCAGTGATGTCAGGATTCTTTATATTGTTGAGAAACATAAGAAGGGCAATAGATGAAAGTACTGTAAAACGTGTGTGGATTGCTCAAGTGCAGCCCATTATTCCTTCACATAATTTACAGTTGCAATTAAAAGCAGGAGTATGTCAGATGCTGTCACATTAGGAAGGGTGAAAGATAAAGATCGTCCTATGTCCTGCAAGTCCAAGTAATCAGTAAGAGTAGTTTGTTTGTTCCACCAGTAGTTGGCTAACTCCTCCGAAATACAAAATTAGCAAACTGAAGGAGTGCTGCATGTGCTACAATAAATTTTGGCATCTGTAACCCTCATTCATGAATTCAGTAAACATTCATGCAATGCAGTCTTTACAAATCTTCATGTGTGAAACCTTGACTCTCAGACTCTGGGAAGAACAAAAATTTAAGGTCAAAGTGAAAAAATTTTAAGAATAAATCAGGATCCAAGCAAGAGGAAGTGAGGTAGGCTGGAGAAACTACAAAATGAAAAGTTTCGTAACTTGTCCTCCAACATACATAAATAAAATGGATGGATGAGATGGACTGGGGATGTAACATGCCAAGAGATGAGAAATACAGAGAAAATTTCAGTTGAAGGCATAGATGAGAGACCAATAATACAGACAATGTACACATAACATAACATTGTGGCATGTTGACATAACCATGCTTGCAATGGAAATTCAACAATGCATTTTGTGTTTGTACCACACTCTCTCATAAAAGGCTCATTTTTTAAAAAAAAAAAAAAGCCCTGGTCATAAAACATGTGTTTTGATTTTCTCTACAACTTTTGTCTACAACATTTCTCATTCTAGGCAAAATTCAGATAGACATTATCACAAATGTATATAGGTCTTCACATAGAGTCCCCATTATTCTTGTGAGATTTTAATCAAACTTGAATTTTTGTGACAGATTTTCAAGAAGTCCTAAAATATGAAAGTTCATAAAAATCAGTTTAGTGGGAGCAGAGTTGTTCCACGTGGAGAGACAGACATAATGAAGCTAATTTTTGTAATGCTGCAAACACACTTAAAAGTGAATATTAAACGACAGGTTTTGAGCATGTACGCTTAAGTTAACTGGCTTAGAAAAGTGTTCAGTGGCTGGGACTCTTGTGAACACAGTAATAATCTTCAAGTTCACGAGAGACAGATAAGGTAATGATCAATGGAATAACTGTGAGCATTTCACAAGGCCTCTGTTTCTTTTGAACAATCCCCAAACATGCAACTTCATGAAAATCTGTATGGTGGGGCCAAACAGACATGATGAAGCTAATTTTTGCAATGCTGCGAACACACCTAAAAGTGGATATTAAACAACAGGTTGAAAGCATGTAAGGTAAAGTTAACTGGCTTAAAAAAGTGTTCAGTGGCAGAGACTCTTGTAAGCACAGTAAAAAATCTTCAAGTGCACAAGACACAGGTAAGGTAATGATCAATGGAATAACTGTTAGCACTTCACAAGGCCTCTGCTCCTTGGGGTGTGTCATAACTTCATTTGCCTGTCATCTAATCAATAGCAGAAGAACCATATGCTCGTTTGTACAGCATCTGCATGCCATATGTTGTAAACAGGTCTGAAGTTTCCCACACAACAATTCCACACTGAATACTGGTAGAATGGCACAACTACCAGGAAATATAACTTTAATGTCAAAGATCTCCTCACCTGGTCATACCTATTCTTGGGAATTAGTATAGATGTCTGCCTGTCCTCCATATGAACCACAAGACCTCGTACTGAAGGAAGGGTGTAGCTCATGTTGCGGAAATCCTGTGTAATAGAAAATGGGCCACTCAGTAAATACAGCAACTGCAATAAGTAATGAGTTTTGTTTAGCCATATGAATCATAGAAACTGTAGTAAATTATTCAGCACTTTGTGACATGCACCACTGTAAAATTATGGTACATCCGTGTCGGTAATTGCTGGACTACTACAATTTCACATAACTGTTAAAAACATACGTGAGCTGCATTATATTCAGGATGCAGAATTATTGTTGCCACTGTGTAAAATTGTCTGGATTGTACGCTGATGTTAACTTCAGTGCTTTATTGTATTCATTCTTTTAGACAAGACTACATGAAAAGAAATGTATAGGGTTGCTTACTACGAGACATCCAGCAACTGTCACCAATATTCAGGTATTTCTGTACATGCAATATGTTTGTGTGGGTAAATATTCATAATTAAAGTATGCAGTCTAAGTATGGGGATATGGTATGTCACACTCATGATGACCAGTGGCAGTAGGTCTTTAAGAATATTAATGAATACTAATCAACAGTAAGGACATTTTACATCTACAACCAGTCAGAGGGTTTAAAATGATCCTGAGCTACTAAGTGTTTCAGTTCAGCTGATTAGTTGAAAGTAATGGTTTCAAACACTGTAAGGTGGAAGATGCAGAAACATGCTGTGAAGCTACCTTCAGTGACCTTACTGAATTTTAGTAACTAGCACGTGAACCAGCGACCGCCTCTGTGGTCTAGTGGTCAGAGTTTCTGGCTACAGATACAGAGGTCCCAGGTTCGATCCCCGGCGCTACCAGATTTTCTGAGTAGTAGTGGGTCTGGAACGGGGTCCACTCTGCCTCGTGAGCCTCGTTAGGTCAATTCAGGAGCTACTTGAATGAAAAAAGTAGCGGCTCCAGGTCTAGAAAACAGAGATTAACGGCTGTCGGGACCCGTTGCACTGACCACGTGTCACCCCTCTATCCGCAAAAGTTGGCACTAACTTCACCGACCGGTGGCGGCCGCTCTGTCGGTATAGTTTGCGTGCGGACTAAGGCCACGGAGTTTAGTTTAGCACGTGAACCAGCACAGACTTCTTAACACATTTAAAGCTTTGGAATACAAACCAACATTTGAACTCTGTGCACCACAGCAGACAACTGATTTCTGTGATTTTGTTGCAAATAAACAATGAATAAGCATTAAAAAGTTTAACATTTAAACAATCAGATTGGTACTTAAATTTTAGCGCGTAGTTTATGAAACAGCACTGTTTGAATGGAAAAACATAAAATTATGAAATTAACAGCATTTTGTAGAAAATAAAATAGAGTTCATGCAGCATGTCTTAAAAATGCAGTATATTTCAGTATTGCCTAAATATATACATAAAAAAATTCCTATGGATATCTTTTGCATATGTTCACATACGCAAATGAAGGCCACATAGAGGTTAAGAAATATCACTCCAATGCCTGTTATACACAATGCATTTCAATACACATAAAGGTCACTAAAAGTCTGTAATACTTGTCCAGGGTAGACACAATAGAAACTAAGCATACAGGGCTGTCAAAATTAAAAATAACCCAACTGATGCAGACAGAGCCATTTTCGTACTTACAGCTAGGAGGTTTATGATAGTGTGGCCAATTTCCCAGTACACTGGTGTCCTATTCCTCACTGATACTAGCATACACGGATAGTACCGATACTCTGCTCCAAGTCGCAACATAAGACGGATGGGAAAAACTGTTGCCCATGGGGTCTCCCACCTGAAAGAGGATGACAACTTTCAGGGGCAACAATTTTTTACAACCTTATAACATGGAAATACTTTCAGAAATTTTTAATCTGGCTGCATGAAAATTTTATTTTTTAGTGACTTTATATGGTATTCCCTCAAACCTTTAAACTATCACACATAACAATGTGATTCCCATGACAATTAATTAGGATATCAGAATGTATTTCAGTATCATTCAAAAAAACAAGTTAATGAACTCTCTCATTCATGCCACCATTCTCTGAGTGAGAAGTTTATTGACATATTAAACACCAACATCTTATAATATCAGTCATATTATTGCCACCATAGAAACAACAGAATAAACTCAACTGTGATGAAAATACAAGATTCTGAAATGTATTCTTCCAACCAAAATTCTGAAGGAACTGACCAGATGTGGATCTAGGTACATGTGTTTGGAAGCCTGCAGACTAACCAAAATTGACCATCATGAATCCAAATTATTTCATGTGAATCATACATCATTCTTTTTTTAAGCTGGTTGAATGTCATGTTTTGTTGACCATGCATCCCAGTATAGTCTTTTTCAAATGAAACCAACTAGGTGCACACTACTTCTTAGTATATTTATTTAAACTTCTCTACATGTTTCGGGCAACTATGTGCCCATCATAAGGAGAACTTACTGTATCTATGCAACACTGGTATTTTTCACTCTGTATGGGTGGCTGTCTGGTCTGCAGTTCTCCTGATGATGGGCACACAGATGCCCAAAACATGTAGAGATGTTGAAATAAATATATAAAGAAGTAGTGTGCATCTAGTTGGCTTCATTTGAAAAAGACTGGTTGAATGTAACTACCTATGAACAAGAAGTGCAACTAAATATGGAGATGGAGGCAGTATCAGTTTCTGCAGACATTGAAAGGACGGACGAATGTAGATGAAACCACCATGCTCAGTCGAGTCAAGGAATGGTGCTCCTTGGAAAACTGTGTGTCCCAACTCACTTACTGTATTTCCTGCAAACAACAGAAACACACATCATTTGCTGCCTTTGTTATGTATGTTAATTTGGAAAGTAAACAGAATTACTACTAATTTTTTTATTGAGAACTACTACCCAAAAGTGATGGAAACTAAATGACTCAGAAAATCTTACCATATACCATGTCCAAAGTTATATACTTGTACTTGTGCAATCAAAAAGCAACACAGCACATAATACAAACGTGGCTACAAACTGATTATTTTTCTGTCACACATGCTTCAGCTCTACAGGGCCATCCTCTTGGAGACCACCAAATAGCAGGGATGATAACTAAAGTTTAATAAAACACAAGCTAATACATGTTATACATCAAAACAAACAAAAACTGCTAATAAAATGTGACAGGACTAGGTGGCAGACGAACACTGAAAGACGACTTTTAATGTCTTACCTCTTGACGCATCCTGGTAAAGTGTGTTGAGATGTCTGAAGATGTCCTTTGGTACAGCTGACTCATCTGACAGACATTCTAGGATTATAACAATTTCATCCTGACCCACACAACTCATCCCACTGGTCGTGAAGCACCAACATGTTCGATTGACACAACAGTCCACTGCAAGTTAGTGATCCCATTCATAATCACGCTGAGACACAGACTACAGTAGCATAACACTGACAAATTGAACAGTGTTACAGGTTTTCACTTTGCTTTTCATTTGAGAAGTACCTGGTCTGAATCCTGATCAGTCTGTATTCTAATATATTTTACTGGTTTTCCTAAACGTCTTGAGGAGAATGTTGCACCACTGTGATTTCCTTACTAGTAAATATATGTGATTACATTCGTAACTTGCTTATGATGCCAAGTGAAAATGCCTACATTATCTATATCTTTGCATTGTAAATGGTCAACACTGTTCACTGTGCATGAGAATGACTAATTTCCTATAATTTCTTTTTAAATATTTCATGGCACAATACACTGTATTACAGTTTAAAACTAACTGTGTATTCTTCATGTATCAAGAAATTGTTCTACACCTTAGTTGAATTTTTTGGGTGACTAAATAATCCATGTACACTAAGAATATCTCTAAGCTGAATTAACTTTACTTTCAATATTCCTTCATATTCTTTTTTAAATTTCTTGTACTAAACATCCAAATTTCCACATCTATCTTGACAGTTACACTTCTGATCACAGAATGAGTTCCGAAGTTGAGGTTACTGCAAAAGCCGCATGTTACAATTTACGACTTGGGTGGATACGACTGTACATATTCCACTCCTACTTTCAGACTGAAAATTTGGAATGGAAATGCTACTTACATAAAGGAAATTATGTTAGCTGTCAATTTCTGTGTTCTCTTGTCCTGACTACATAGATAATATTTAAATAGGACCATGCAGCACAAGTTATTCCCAAAACTTCTCATATATTGACTTACAGTTGAGAATTTTGACTTGGACAGAAAGATTCCTGTTGACAGCAAACACTGTTGGCTGCTCTGTCTCACTTCTCAGTATTGCCATCTGTTTGTCATGATCCACCACATCATCAAACTTAACTTCGCCCTTGTTAATGACAACTATGGGTGGTAAGCCTGAAAACAAATTTAAATAACAGGTGCACTACATTACTTGCACAACATTTCATAACAGTTCTCATGCTTCAAGTTACCATATTTACCTGAATGCATAACAACTCTAATCTAAGAAGAACACCCCCCCCCCCCACAAAATGTCTGCCAAGGGAAAATATATTTATCCAAATGTAACACAACACCCCAAAAATAATATATCTGCTAAGAAAAATATTTTACTATTAATTGATACACTTAATACACAAAGCATGTCAGATTCTACCTACCTACCAATCATCATTGTCTCCATCTTCATAGTCAGTGCCTTCAACTTCCTTGCACATTACTCCTAACATTCCCATCCTCTTCACCGTCATTCCACAACATATCATCAGTCCCATCCATTGCAATGGATATACAGCACTTCTTAAAACCCCTTCACACTCACTCCTGGTGAGATGTGCAGCCATGCTGTTACAATCTACAATGGCTAATACATTTATATTTCCTGATTTGTAAACTTACTTGATCCCTTGAAGATGCACAATTTTCTCCACAGATAGTGTTAATGTTGTTGATAATTTTAAACACATGTGTTCTGGTCAGTCTGAGATCATGGCTCTTTTTATGGTTTTTAATTTTCAAATTGGTCCAGGTTTAATTTTTTAGTCTTAATGTTAATTTCTAACATTTCAATAGCCATTTTCTTGTTACTACCCTTGAACTAGATTTGTTCTCAGGTGCACATCTTAACGAGTTACTGTTTCTATGGGACGCAGTGATTAAGAATTGCTCAATCTATGAGGTGCACCAAGTTAGGTGCCTTTTTTAAATGAAAACAGAAACATAAGCAGCTTCCAAAATGTCATGCTTCTTTAAAAAATTAGATAACAGACAAAGTCCCAAAAAGAAGACTGTGTTATTTAACTTCAGTTGTGCTCTGTTCTTGCCCTTGGATTTCTTGATGTTTGAAGATGGGACCAATAGGTTGTCCCAAAACAGTGGTATGGAATTACCACTCTATGCTGCATATTATCACACAAGAGTGCAGATCTCACATGATAATTTAGCAATGCATGGCTCCTAGGTTTGGCTCCGCATGGTCTGGTTCAGAGCAATCTGGTTCTACACTTCATGCATGAATTTAAGACAACTTGGCATATTTAAGCACCAAATTTAAGAGAGAAAAAAAAACTTGTCTTGCATTCGAGTAAATATGGCACATTTAACTGAGTATGCACATCACCACAGGGAACCAAATGCAAGAAATGAAATATCTATAAGATGGTGTGGGGTAGGGTGGTGAATATGGTATCATCATATCATGATCACCATCTGTGAGAGTACTGGTAATATCTTGGTGACATTTTGGGACAACCTACTGATCCCATCTTCAAGGGTCAAGGGTCAAGAATCCAAATTGAATCTTGACCCTTGAATAACGTGGAAGAGTGCAGTTCTCATCTACTTCATGGCAGAAGCCTGAAATCACACACTGCTTCTGTTTGTTAGAATGATGATACTACCACAGTATGGCTCTAAAAAGCTGCCTCAGAAACAGAAGGGTTCTACTGCCAAGGCATGTAGTCATCAAGAAGGTTAATAAAACTGTAATTAGTGTAGCCAGGAACAATAAATACCAATATGCATGCTTACAGTTTCTTGATTTCAAATGACAGTTCACATATACAGCTAGACAAAGGAAATTTATCAAGAAAATATAACCATAACCATTCTTATGTTCAAAGGTAACAGGCTGTATGCAAATACTTTTGAACCAATGCAGTAATGCACAAGAAATTCAGTACTATTACTAGTATAACCTTATACATCTCATGGGCATTTCCTTCCTAATTTGGACTCTATTCTACATACACAGATTTAGAAAAATTAAATATACCTGCTTTAAGACAAGATTCTCTTATATCAAATATTGATATGCTAATCTTGCCCCCATATGCTGGTTCCCACTTGTTCCCTACATGGATCACATAACTTAAAATTTCCAGTGCGTATGATAGACATTATAGTATAGGTATAACCACATGTACAATCTTAGAACTGAAAAAGTAAAAATGACCAGAAAACCTTAAATATTTCCACTCAGAAGTTACTGTTTGTGTTCCCTAAATATGTGTACTCCACCCTAAACACTACTTACCAACACTTTCTTTGAAAAGCTTATTAATGTGTATACAGCAATAATGTTGGTCAAGACAAGTGTGCAAGCACAATGAAGTCTCCACAATGGCAGACCCCTAGCCAAGTGAAAAGACACAACACTATCCACTCTCAAAATCATGTTTATGTACCACAAAAAAAAAAGGCCTGAGGTTCACACATTGGTGACCAGCAAAATTTTGTGGGTGGTTACCAAAATTTTTAAGGAACATACTGCCTCCAACCAAAAAGATTTGCGTACACACAAAAACTCAATGCCCGTAAAAAAATTTTAAAAGGTGACATATTTTCAATGTCAGGTATGGCTTACCTTTGTCTGTGGGAATGTAACTCATTGTCTTGGGATCAAGTGGAGGCAACAGTCTCTGACTGTAATGATTTGAAGCAGAGGCAGGAGGACCTAGAACATATTAAGTACACATAAAAAACATCTGAATACAAACGTTGGAGATTTTTGCATGTTGAATCTGAGTAACTTCCTCACAGGTAATCCCGTGGCTCTGATGGAATCACAAGATTTTCAGATAACTGTCCCTGATGTTTCTCCATACAAAGCAGGGTCCACTATGACCATCAGGTAGTTTCACCTTAGACAGTCTTTTATTATTTTTAAAGTTTAAATAAACTGCTGGCATTATACAGCACTGAATGCTTTATGCAGTAAATTTGGTGTTTAGTGCAAGGATGTAAATGTGGCTGACTAAAAACCATTAAAAGATGTGAATGTTGTTATCCATTTAGGTTTCATGTTGGATACCTCTCAAGTGCAAGGAAGACATTATTGCACTATATTGCTCAGTTACATCTTTATTACCTTCCTATTTACCTGATGTGATTGAAGAGAAATGCATGGATTGGCAAAGGGGGCAATTTCACACCATTGTATGAACTGGGAGAAATGAGTAAAATGGTGATCACAAGAATCAACCACTTTAATATCTCAATACACCTACCAATCACCAGTTTAAAAGCGACTGCTTACAAGTAGCCACACAAATATTTTCAAAATACGATGCAACAACAGTGGCACTTTTGGAGAAACCTATGCAGAACAAAATTGTAAAGACAACTTCACCTGTGATGTTACAAATCAAAATGTGTCTTCACAATTAAATTTCAAGCTAAAAAGCCAAGTACAATCCAAATCAGTTTCTATTTAGTAAATTATATGAACTTTTATTGATTATTTCCACTTCCAAATTAAGGGAAGTTTGAAATCAGTGAAGAGGCAATCAAAGGAGGTTTGTTCAGGCTGTAAGCTTTACTGAACCTACATAACAATAATTAAAGAAATAAATGTTTAAAAACTTGGTCATTTTGCTCACCAGGTGGTGTTCCAACACGTTTCAGAACTCTTCCTGGGCGCCTGTAAGGCAGTCTTGATTCTGATGAACCATCCAGTTCTGTCAAGTCACCTCCTGGTCTTATTCCATCACTGAACATCACTTGCTTAGCTACATCACTTCTTGACTTTGTGCTGCCTGTAATATGACATCTTTATGAAAGCAATTACAAGTGCAGTGCACTTCCATGTTACACAAAATGGCACTGGACTCTATGAACAGTGGTGAAGTAGCAGCAGTTCACCATCCAATTGCAAAAACAAATACTGTGGTAGGCTTTCTTGTGTGGTGACTTTAGAACTATCAGTAAGTGACCCCAAGTAGCCCCTCCTCTCTCATAAAACTACTAGTCATTTTAGGGAGAGAGAAAAGAGAATTTCCTTCCACAATTAATGACAACAAGAACAGAAGCAAGGTTTGTTATCAGGCACAATGTAAGATTCTACAGAAGAAAAATCTGGAAAGTTTAATAAAACTATGTTGGAAAGGGTGAAGTATTAACCAGCATAAAGAATCCATGTACATACTGACAAAATACAATACCATGCACTTTATCAGTCCTGTGAAAAGTCTCAATGAGGAGCTTCCCTATACTAAGAGCAGACTCAGTCTGTGGCAACGTATGTCCTGTGTGACAATGTTTTTTATTCCTGAGGCCCTAACTGATGATACTTACTTCGTGCCTTAAAGTAACTCTCCCTCATAGTACAATCCTACAGATGGGACAAATAAGTTATTACCAACATTTACTGTGCAAAAGGTAGTGGCAACACTCATCACTTGTACTCAAGAGTTGCTGGGTTCAAACCTTGGTTGGGACATATGCTATGGTGTTTCACATGGTTTTCCTCAGTTTCTCCAGGGTATATGCTGGAATAGTACTGTATAAGGGCAAGACAACTTCCTTCCAATCACTTTGCAATCCATCACACATCAAATGTGCTGCCATCACTGCTATATAGTCAGAGATATCAAGAGCACTGTAAAATACAACCCCCAAACAGGCACTAACAATATTTATTGGAAGTTTGTTTATTTTTTTTCGATATGCTGCCTGTGTCAAATAACCAGCAGTTAGGTATGCAAGAAAGACAGTTTGCTGGAAGCCATTCTCCACTGCTAGATTTGAGGTTCTCACAATGGTACTGTTAAAGATTCAGCTCTTACAGGACATGACACTGTGTCACTGGATGACATTTTAACAGTTTTAGTGCCCTTCCTTTTGTTGGCCATCTCAACAAACTACAACAGACAATCCTTATGAGAAATATCAATATATCCCGTCTCAGGAGACTGTGGAAAGTACTATAATTCAAGGAAGAGCATTATATATATATATATACACACACACACATATATTCATACAAGGGACTCCACTATCCTTTAACTGCAAGGATATGTGAGGAATTAGAAACAATGCAGCAACTACTGTCAGGTGGCTGTACACAACTTCTATACAGGAAAACATGCAAACCCACTGTAATTACAAATCCTAAGGCATTCCATGTCCAAATTACTGGTTACTGTACATATATTTTTATGGCCACACTTTCTTACCTAAGTTCCATAGTATGGATCTCTATACAATTGGTGTCAAACCTTCTGCCTGCAGCCACATTTACAAACTATGTGTATAATATTACAAGGTAGGCAATGTATGTATAATGACTTTCAGGTGTGTTCATGTAACCATTGTTGCAGTAGACAAGCAATTAGTATTACATATTCCAATAGTGTCTATTTGTAGCCTAGGTACCCAGCATACAATGTGCATGTGCCATATTGTCATCTATGGCCTGTATGGCTCTACTATATTTTTCCACATTACCTCATGGAGGGAAAGATTAAAAAAAAAAAAATTACTGAATATGAAATGTGTGTTTTGAATTTTTCTACAACTTTTTCCTGAAACATTTCTCATTCTAAGAAGAATTCAGTGATATATTATCGTAAGTATCTGCAAGTCTTCAAGTAAAGTAACCATTATGCTTGTCCAATTTTAATGAAACTTGAATTTTCTCAACAGAATTTTTAAAAATACTCATATATCAAATTTAGTGAAAATCTGTCCAGCATGAGACAAGATGTTCCATGCAGACAAATGGACAGATATGACAAAGCTCACAGTCACTTTGAGCAATTTTACATATGTGCCCGAAAATTACATAGTAATTTATGAGTTTAAGTATACCACTTCCGTGATAAGTGGGTCCCTGTCACAATGGCATGGCACATCCTCAGGTTGCAGATGGAAGAAAGGCCTACAATATGGAGGGTAGCTGCGAATATATTGAATAAGCAGTCGCGGACAGCCAACAAGGGGTGTCCTCCAGCTTGGGGGTTGGGTAAGGTGCCTACAACTCCTCAAGGTAAAAACATATGTTATGAAATATTCACACAGAAAGCCTCGTAGCGGGCACTAGCGAATGCGGTAATGAACTTTCAGGTTCCATAAAATGCAGGGAAATTCTTGACTAGCTGAAAAACGATTAGCTACTCAAGAAGGACTCTGTTCCATGGAGTAATTAAATAAGTAAGCTATACAACTTATTGTGATTTTTAAACATCCAGCTCACAAGCCAACCCACAATAACAGCTGTGACCATTTGCCAGAAAAGGTTGGACACCCCTGCTCTACACAAAATGCAAGCACATAGAGAATATTTTACTGGAAAATAATGGTTTGTGTATGTGTAAGAGAATTATTTATCAAATAAATTCACCCTCTCTTTTAAGAACGCCAACAGGCACCAGTACAGGCACCAGTACACTTGGTGGTGGTTGTCTCAAAACATTTGCAGCCTGCTCCAGTGGTGGAATGGTAGAACAGTATTCCATAGGGTTATTTGGATTTGGTTGTCTCCCCAGGGGAGTACTGCTGACAGGTGGTGCTCCCTCCTGCAGGGATGATGGCGATCCTGAAGCACTCTCTCCTTGTTCTACCAGGAAGACTGGAACACAAAAAGTTTTTTAGTTCCACATCCAGAGAAAAGAGAGCTGCTTAGAGAGTGGTAACTATGTTTCGTTACAGACGCCAGATGTGTATTGAGCACAGTGATTAAATGTTAGATTCTTACAGCAAAATAACAATTCTGCTATCATAGAGGCCCTGACTGATTAAAAAAAAAAAGGCTTGTAAATGTGGTTCGAGGTTACCTGGGATAGCAGAGTCAGTATAGCGACTTGCTATGGGTTGGACGGTCTGGGGTCAAATCAGAATGGGGCAAGACTTCCCAAAAATAAGCAGAATGGCCCTGGGGCCCACACAGCCTCCTGTATGATGGGTACCTGGTCTTTTTCCCAAAAGTAGAGCAGTCAGGGTGTGGTGCTGACCACCCACCCACATCCAGTGCCAAGGTTAATGACAGAGTACAACTATACCTCTAGTCCCCAACTGGGCCTTCATGGCCTGTTATGGGACGAACAATACCTTTTGCCTTCACCTGTCATGAGTATTAAGATCACGGACATGACACACTGCAATTTGATAGATGGGTATCACAGTTTCTAAGAAACGTACTGCATCCATCTTAAGGATAGAAGTGAACCAAACAGGGGAAATATAATACAGGGAAGGTTGCACAAGGACAGGAGCTATAAGTGAGCTAATAGGAACTAATATCCTACAAGGGGCCATTTTTTCAAGGGCGAAGAAAAGAAACGTCAGAGAAAATGATGACAGAAAAAGAAATCAATGAAAATTTTTAGCCAGAAGTGTGTGTTAAAAAGGAGCTGGTGGAAGGGAAGGGCAGCTGAGAGAAATAAAAAGAAAAGGAGGGAAGGGGGCGCTAGAAAAAGATATGGAGTGGGTTTGAAAGCAGCTGGTAGAAGGGAAGAAGGAAGACAAAGAAAACAAAAAAGGAAACAGGGTGGCAGAAGAAATAAGTAAAGTGAATGGAGGTACTGGCAAGGGCAGCTATCAACAGATCATAGCCTGTGCAAGTCATGGAAGCTTCTAATCTAAACTTCACATGAAATGACACCTTCTCTCACCTCCTCCTCAACAGGTAAGATCAGGAAACCTGAGGAGTTGGGGTGATGTACATTGTGAGGCAGCCATTCTAATCTGAAGTAGTAAGGTTATAAAAGTAAACAAAGAGATAGTCAAGTCAGAGTAGACTGACTTTGGTTGCAGTGAACTGCAGTTGTGTTGGCAGAGTAAGACTGCGTATTTTGTCAGACAGTTATTTTGTTCATTCATGCCAAGTTTGGTTTGGTTTTGTTACATCAGATCAGACTGGCAAAGAATGAAATGCAAGCAATTCGCCGAACATTTTATTGATATTCTGTAATTTATTTATTTGTTGAAGTGGAATTCCACTTAAAACCACGCAGCAACGCAGTGTCCTAAATTTGGCCGCAACCGCTGCCCCCTCCTTCACTTGATTATCATCATTTACAAGAGGTCTTCTGCATGTGATTCAAAGATCAACACAGAACAACCACACAATCAAATAAATAAGAATGTGAAATCTATACAGGAATTTTAAAAAATTAACTAGTGTCCATTATACTGATATCTGAAGTATGGAAGTTTGGTAGGTAATGATGTTTGAAAATGAGGAAGTGTGTCTTGCTAGAGAAAATTTATAATTCAAAGACTAAATTAAAACTAATGATGTACACAAAAAAAGAAATGGATTTCAATAAAAAAGAAAACTTACTTCACTGGTTACATAGTTCATAAGATTCATAGTAAACACAGTTAGGAATCACAGGAGAAAATCTGGTCTATTTTTGTTGTTTCATACACCACTGTCACATAGAATTTGGTAATGAATCTCAAAAACGAGCAATGTATCTTCTGTGTATTTCACTTCACTACTTATTAAATGCAAATTAAACAAACTTACTAGGCAATACACAAACCTTATTATTTAACATTATATTTTCTCTGACATGTTTCAGCTCTGTTGCAGCCATTATCAGGGAACTACAACTTAAGGAATGGTGCAAGACAGATGAGTATACATTACCACTGAATAATACAACTTGTGTATCCCTTCAAGCAAAACATATTCTGGTACTGGATACAGATTGGCCAGTTAAACAGCGATCCTAAATAAACATAGACTAATAATTTATACTTCAAGTGTTAGGAAATTAAAAGGTAATGAGCTTGTTTAACACTTGGTTTTCATAAAATATTCAGTTGTATGTAAAAGTATAAATAACAGATGTATTTACACGAAGCATCCCCATTGGTGTTAACAATGGTTTTAATCACACACAACTCACTCATTTGTGAATGTTTATTACCTGACAACTAATTTCGAACTCAAGTATAGGTCACCATCAGGCCATTGTACAAGTACATGAATGTCATTTTTAGATTCTTGTTTTGGTGGATGAGCACTTGCTTAGCACAAATAATCTTTGTATGGAGCATCCTCACTGGTGTAACACTCAAAAGTATAATGATGGTTTCAATAACACACAACTCACTCTTTTGCACATGTTTATTAACAGTTTCGACCTCACATATAAGTCATCAACAGATCAATGTGAATGAACATGATGATTACCTATACTTAGGTCAAAACTAGTTACCAGATAATAAACATCTGCTAAAGAGTGAGTTGTGACTGAAACTATCATATAAATTATAGGTGTATTGGCATTCAAACATCCAAGGAATGTCATCAATAACTATCATGAGTATTGAATCCTGTAATGGTAGAATACAAAGTATATTCTTCAAGTAAAACATCCTGTGTTCACTTCAAGAGTACAATGTTCCTTTGCCTTGTAAATGCTGTGACATTTCTACAAAAGTGAACGAAAATTTTTATGGAACTATAAACTGTACACTTGACGGGCAGTACAAATTTCAACATGTATTCAGAAAACATGCTTGCTCACGCACGCACGCGCACACACACACACACACACACGCGCGCGCGCACGCACGCACGCACAAACACACACACACACAAAAACACACACAAACAAAGTCTAGAATAAACAAGAAAAGTGGTAACTTATACATTCTTACAAAATGTAATCTAGGACATAGCCAACAAGCAGTGGCAACAAACAGCAGCGCAGAATACACCACCACACGGATAGAACAAGCAGCCGCATATATAATGCATATAATACAGTACACCCGCGATAAAACAAGAACTCTGCATTGTAAAAAAACCCCGACCAATAGTACAAGTGCCTCGCAATACCACATACCACACAGTGAAAGATCCAGCC
>Ga0123354_10007686_pt1 | contig 16283 bp, 7 predicted proteins | sample TergutLab28metaG_2_FD_97872 | JGI IMG/M metagenome (GOLD analysis project Ga0123354, IMG submission 97872) | Labiotermes labralis P4 segment gut microbial communities from Petit-Saut dam, French Guiana - Lab288 P4 | ecosystem: Host-associated > Arthropoda: Insects > Digestive system > Gut ...
AACAGACAACTGTACGTAGGAAAATTTTCAACTCTCCCATCACAGACACCCACGTAAAATAAACGTATTCGGGCCATGTTATTTTGTATTTTAAGATATAATTTTATGACAATTTCTACCGATTTTCGTTCTGAACGTGTTCTCTAAAACTAATACCAAAATAATACTTTCCAGAAGGGCAGTCCCTGTTTCCTATTTCGTGTTCAATATGATTAATATGGAAATTCGAAATCCACACAACTGATGTTAAAATATGACATAAAGTATCGGGCAATATGTTGTTGCATAAATTGTGGAAAAAAAAACTTGTGTCAACAAACATTAAGTAAAGTCGTTGTTGTGCACGCCATAAAGACTTATGGGGAGTGGAGGAATGGCTCCACCAAAATTAAACCTCGGCACTATATAGATATATGTGTGTATATATATATCGGCGAGATGTCAGGTTCACTGCACGGTTGCTTCACCAACAAGTAAAGTCTTCTCTTTACCCATGCAACAGGAGGCTGGCGGGGTCTCACATCTAATATGAATGCTGTGGAGAAGAAAAACGCCTGTTTCCACTGCGAGCAATCGAATCACGATTCACCGGTCTTCTAGCTAACAATACAGTAATTATATCGACCGCGCTATCTAAGCGCATTCCTATATATCCTAATATTTATATTAATTACACAAATATAATAAAATCTGCCATTACAAAGAACGGAAATTTCAACAGAATTACGGAGCTAATCGATGTATTCCACCCCCATTTTAAAGAGTAATTCATCTACAGTGTTAAATGGTGGATTGGGAGTAGGAAATGAGTGAAATAATCATAAAACATATATCGTTGCATAAGCTATGAAAATAAAATTGTACACAACTCAAGGTTAGGTAGAGACAGAGCCTTAAAATTCAGTAACTCTGTGTTAAACTTAACCAGAAAAGCATAAACTTTAGATTCACCCATACCCCTGAAACCTGCCAGGTATATTAAATTTACCGTTGGGCGCTAACATGAAATACACCGATGGTTTTAAATACACTCATTCCCACAAGATCTGCTAAAAGTTTACCAACTCCGCTACTACTCTGCAAGTGCTGGGTGTAATGCAGCAAGATGCCTTCTTTGTAGGGGCTACAAGTTACCAGAGTAAGACAAAACAAAAAGTCTCTCTCAGTTGCAAGTTGGACAAATTTATGACTAGCTAAACATCAGCTTCACGATATAATGAAGAAACCTTTAAAGTTGTACGCAGAATATTTCCTCTTTACGGACGTGAATACAGTAAAGGAATTCTCAACATATGGCAGCCGACTCAATTCTTCAGTTATATGTTGTGTTGGATGTTATTATTTGTATATTAACCAAGCAACTAACAAACAAACTCACTCACTCATTAAATAAAAGCAGTAGAGTCCTTGAAAATCTGGTATTTTCTCAGCTAATCAAGAAAATCACCGCATTTCATGTAACCTGACACTCCACGTCGATGTTGTGAACAGCTCGACATCTGTCCTTATTCTGAACCACAATAATTCAGTCCAAGACTCCCCAGTCTACTTCTTTAACATCAATTTTGATATTATTCTCCCATCTACGCCTAGGTCTTCCAAATGGTCTCACAGCATTAGGTTGCCCCCACCAAACTCCTGTACGCCCCACTCCTCTCCACTCTACTCGCCATAAGCCACCCCTCTCATTCTTCTTGAATTCATCGCCGTAGCAGTATTTAGCGAGCCTTACAGGTCATGGGAACTCCTTGTTATTTCAGATTAAAGAAAATCTGTTGAAGTTTTGATGACTTCCGTTTATACTTCACACCTCTTGTTTTATGGGCGAGAGGCAAGCAATTGTGCTGCTGCATAACACCAACTGCTGTTCGTGGAACACGCCAAGCAATCTGGTTCAAGTCGTAAGGCCGTATGAATAACTGACTCGGGAAGGGCCTGTAGAAGCTCGACGGAGTCATCGACTGTTATTATACATCCGTGTATTTTGTAGTATACCCACCTAGGTACAGTAACTGAAACCGGCCAAAGCTGCTTCCTATCACGTCTCCTCAAATTCAGTAGTCGCCATCATTCAAATATTGACGGGCTTACTAACAGATTCGTTAAATTAACTCTGAGTTTTTAAAACACCTTAATTTTAAGTAGAAACTTTGCGAAAAAGAGGGAAATTCCACCTACCGCCTTTGTCAAATAAGCATGGACCTATACTCTATTAATTTCCACAATACGTAAATGCGGAATTCCATTATTTCTAAGCAATATATTTAAGAAAACAATGCAAGCGGTAGCACAGTTGGTTGAGGGACTGCGATACACACCGTAAGGTAATGCGTTTGATTCCCGATTAGGTCATTGAGATTTTTCAATGCCTTAATCCTTCGGGTCCTACGGTCCTGGGGTCGATTCAACTTCTGAAATAAATGAGTACCAGCGGTATCTCCTGACAGTAAAGGCGGCTGATGTATAGGGCTGATAACCTTGCCACTTTCGTAGGCCGAATATCTAGAAATTCTGGGAGCCTCCATCTGCTGGAGCCTGAAGAGCCTGTCCACGCCTGTACTGTGATTGCTTTAACTTTACCTTTACCGTTCCCATGCGATGATTAGGGCTTTGTTAGTAGTTAAAAGGGACCGCGGTAGCACAGTGGTTAAGGTGCTGTGCTACAAATCAGAAGATCGGTGTTTCGATCCCAGCTGGTATCAGTGGAACTTTTCATTGACATAAAATCCTTCCGAACGCACTATGGCCATGGGGTAGACTCAGCCTCCAACAGAAATGAGTACCACGAGTATTTCCTGGGGGTAAAGGCGGCCGGTGCGTAAGGCTGACAACCTACCACCATCCTGTGCCGTTGTCACGAAATCTGGGAACCTTAACCTTTAGACGCCTAACGTCAACTTCAGTTGACGTACCGCGCCGCTAACCTTCAAAGTTGCATTATATATATATATATTCAACAAATATAGGTACCGAATATTTTAAACATGGTGTACACTCTCCGTTTTTTTCTCTTCAAAATGCACGTTTGTTTCATAATTCTAACGCATTTGGTTCCTGTATTATTCACATTCTATATACAGGGTGTGCTAAAATTAAAATAATAATTCCGGCGCCAAAAGGTTAACTTCCCGGAACGCTCAGGGACTGTCCAGACTGCTAGTACTTAAAAATGAGTCACGTTTTATTTCACAAGTGCAAAAGAATGAACGAGTAAAATACTGCAGGATGCCAGCTACTATAGTTCTACTACATATCTTTGTTCTGCATTACACAGAAAAATGAAGAACGAATGAACAGAACACAGAGATATGCGTCTTAGTCCATTATAAATGGTTTGTTGGCCAGAGTGGAATAGTGAGAAAGATAAATGCTTAACACAGTAGAGGACTATGTAGGGACGTAAAGGTGAACTCCACCAAGACGCAGAAGCTACAAAATTGTTAATAATGCTCTACCACGCAGCTTCTTACTCAAAACTACTTTTGTGATATATGTCCCTCTAACTTTCTCCAACCTCCGAAACTTTCTCACCTATCTTGAAGCACATGAGCCGCAAAAACAATTCTTTTTGATTAAAAATTTCTCGTAATATCCTCACCGTACTAGAATCCAACAAACAGGCCCGCATTACACGTACTCGCTCTCGGTTCGAGAGCTGTAATTCTTTTCCGTTTCATAATACGAATAAAAAGAAACAACAAAATAATGCATCTGCATGTACGAGTGTTTAAAATATGGTACAATTAGTGTGTTCGTCGACTTTACATCTATTTCCTATAAATTGATTTCCTAGATTCAAAAATACCAACCCCTAAAAGCCCGAAGTGAAAGTATTTTTTTACCCATCGCTCCCCTCCTTACAAAACAACATTACTCTATGGCATGTTCCCAGGCTTCGCCCTTTTCACCTTCAGCTAAGAGCACCATGCATATTAAAATGAGTATGGGGCATTGGTGAAATGATATTGACAGGGAAAAACCTACGCGCTGGGAGCAAAACCTGTCCTATCGCCAATCTGTGCACCAGGCATTTCACACGGACCGACTTGGAATCGAAGTTAGAGGCCGGCGACTGACCGGCTGTGCCATGGTAGGTCAGCCTTGGCTGTTTAAATTGACCTACATAATACACAACAATTCTGTTCCCACCCAAACCAGAAGATAATCCTGGTCCATTATGAAGGACAATCATTCAATGATGTTTAGGGAAACTAAAGACGTCTGTTTCCAAAATCATTAGAAATACATAAAACAGTGCGTGGGAAAAGCCACAGAGTATATAAGTGTTTCAGTAGGTGGTACGCATTTTCACCATTGGTCTTTAATGGTTAGGGACCACATATGAATATTTTATACTAGGAAAGTGATTTTAAATGGAAATTGTTAACCCATTACCAAACAAACAAATGCAGAACTCTATTTCTGTTCTCTGCTTCAAAAATTGTTAAACGTAACACGAAAACCTCCATCAAAATCGTCTTCTTAAGTCTGTCAGCAGTACGGTTTGAGTGTAAAGCACTGTCCTTTACCAGTCTTATCCCATTGCTTCTCCTTGGAACCTCCAGTCTCTTCTGCAGCTATAGCCTAGAAACCAACCGTATTCTCTTCGAATTGCAAATTATTACAGGACAGAGTTTCACATAATTTTACGTAAGCACACACACATTGTAAGCTTCAGAATTATCTTCTATCCCCTACTGAAAACTGACAGACAGATTTTCAATGTTCTCGCTAATGTAACAATAATTAGTGTCAAGAAATGTAATATTTCCGTCAGCACAACTCCTACAGGCTAAATGATAATTATGTATTCATATCAGGCTATATATTTCGACCTTCACGCAGAGACAATCAGGCGGTTCAAAATTGTACAAAAATGTAAATTTGTTTTCAGTTACATGGCTTGGTATTGTGGGATTGAGATCCAAATCTTAAAAGATATATAAATACACAATTATTATTAAAAATAATGTAGACGGAAATATCAACAACTTTCTTCTTGGAATACAAGAACAATTAGGGGCGGCTAATGGTTTAGTGGGGCCTGAAGCTTATGCAATTTCTGGGGCCCTCTTTAAGAAAAATAATACCAAATTACGAATACAAAATTATGTACGAAAGTGAATATTTACTCAGAATGCGAAAATAAATCACAACAAATTAAAAATTTGTAAAAACTGACAAATACCACATGCATCCCAATGTCCAGAAAAATAACATATTGTTTATTAATTAACTGCCTGACGCACTTCCATAATACTTTCCTTCCTACAAGTTTTGTCTGCACAGTCCGTGATCGCGTCTTTATATAACAACTTTTTTTTAGTATTATATTCTACAGAGACAATTGAAAGATAATTCAGTCTCTCCTCTAGCATGGTTGATCGAAATTGGCTTTTTATTATTGATGGTTTAGAAAAGATTCCTTCCTTTAAAGATTCTTTGTTGGCAATGTTATGTAAATTTTTAGGATTGTTGTCAAATGTGGGGAAACCTCCATCAAGTTCTTTTTACATAAGAGCTGTAAGATTTCAGGGCACTTCTAGGGCTAAGGTTCTTCCCACGGCCTTGAAAGGGGCCCATGCAAGTGAGTAGTCCTGAAGCTTAAGCTTCACTTGCAATAAAGTAAATCCGCCCCAAAGCAAAACAAAACAACAAATTATGAATAATTAGTGCCTTTCAATCTTATAATTGTGTTAGTACTAACTAGGCTAACCAATACATCATTATTTTAGGCAAAATCTTTCGACGTAATGATCCTTCATTCCTTAATTACACGTTTCATCATATGGCAATAATCACAAGGAATAACTTCTATCTTCACGCTTCATTGCACGGCGCTCTCAGGTTCCGACGCTGCAGAAACGTCAATCAGAGGATTCCGTGTGCCGGTCGAAATTAGAAACTGGCAACTTCCGAATAAAAAGGAGAGCTGCAACTCTACAACAGCCTTCAAATTTTGAAGTTTTACTGACCGTGCATCTCAGTATATTTATCTCAGTATTTAACCAACCTGATGCACAAAATTTGTTTCACAATAAGTTTTATTTCATGCCTTTACATGTTTCGAGCACATGTGCTCGAAACATGTAAAATAAAACTTATTGTGAAACAAATTTTGTGCATCAAGTTGGTTAAATACTGAGATAAATAGCCTTCACATGTTACATTAATAACAATAGTGGAATTACAGTGGCCACTGTTATGAATTTCCGTCTACGACAATGTTAATTTGGAAGAATCTAAACGAACGTGGAAGGCGATATTCCAATGGACAATAGAGAAAGATATAATGTAAGTAGTTGGCGGACGTAACTTGCTAAATATCTTGCCCAGTGGCGAGTTTTGGTAAGGACTTGGACCTACTATTTTTGTTACGAATTTCGATTTCAAATTTCTATTACTTGATATTTTTTTGAAAATCTTTGGATTTAAATGGTTAACTCCGGGTTTTTGCCTGTATACAACTATTATTTTCAAAACTTATAGCTGCACAAACCAATTACTATCTTCTGTCAGATGTTAATCTCACAAAATTTATACATACACATGTATATATTACTCAATTAATACACCAACTAATGCACGTATATAAAAGTCACACATTAAAACACCAAAACTGCTCCGACATGTTTCGGTCCTATGACCATCATCAGGGAGCTATATTTTCCTTGCTAAAGTCACATTAAAAATAGTCATTGATTAACTTTGTTGTACTAATAGGGTATTGTGGCAGCATTCTGTGCTTCGCTGCGTGTATCACGCAGCGAAGCACAGAATACACGTCCGTAGCAGGGCACTCTTCGCAACATAACCTTACACAACACGGCATGCTGCCACAATATCCTATTAGTACAACGAAGTTAATCAGTGACTATTTTTAATGTGACTTTAGCAAGGAAAATACAGATCTCTGATGATGGTCTTAAGACCGAAACATGTCGGAGCAGTTTTAGTGTTTTAATGTGTAACTTTTATATAAGTGCATTAGTTGGTGTATTAACCTTTTGGCGCCGGAATCATTTTTTTTTTAATTTTAGGACAGCCTATATATAAAATTTGAATAATACAGGAACCAAATACGTTAGAATTATGAAACAAACTGCATTTTGAAGAGAAAAAAAACGGAGAGTATACACCATGTTTAAAATATTCGGTACGTATATTTGTTGAATAAATATATAAAATGTAACTTTGGAGGTTAGCGATGCGTTACGACAACTATAGTTGACGTTAGGCGTCTAAAGGTTAATTGAGTAACTCGACAACATGCAGGGTGTAACAATGAAAATATACAAATATATTAGTACTGATATTAATATATTTATAATTACAATTCCCCTCTTACCATATCCTTCAGAACTTGCACCTTTTTTTAATCTATTTTTCCTTCTTGCATTTTACTTTGTGCAAATATTCACTTAAATTTCTTAATTCTGTGATCTTACTACATTTGTTGTTTTACTGTGTGCCACTTTTCATTTCTGTATAGCAACTTATTATCTACAAATTATTCCCGACCCTCTGTGTTCTTTATATTTCAATACTATAAGAATTACATTCTCCACTACGTTATTTAAGGGCCATTTTCATTTTCATGCACCTCTTCCTTTACATTTTGTTATCTTAGCATTAAGAAGCAGCTAAGAAAGAAATAAATACTGCCCAAAAGGCAAGAAAGAGCTACTGATAAATTCAAAATGTGTCAGGGATAAGCTATGATGTATCATTTGCGATGGTTGAGCTGGGTTTGAACTCAATCCAGGTCAGGCTGGAACATCTGAGATTGATTTGCCACATTCATGTCAGACATTCGTAACTTTAAAGTAATATATTTGTGTGCTACACAAAGTCATTTCTTACAAAAGTCTCCTTATATTTATCAACACTCATTTTTCTCGGAACCTCCCAAGTGGGAAGGGACAACACGAAGAAAATAAAGCCGGATGTACATTGCAACCTGTGTTTTTTGCAGGTTGAAGAAGAACCTGGATATTTCTACCACCTACTGACGTCACTTCCTCATTTCCAATTAGATGTTGACAAATGACATCCTGTAACGCGACATATTTTATATTGGATGCCGTCTTCTCTCTACTCATATTTCTTCCTGTATCGTGTAGGAATGATGACAGGTAGGGTCAGAAAACTAAGATTAAGCAAGAAATTAGGTAGATATGAATCGTAACTCATGACGTAAACAGTAAGAAATGCCAATATGTATGTGTGATGAAGAAAAATCAATTACAAAAAATAAGATATATATAACCCAGCTGTGTGTGATTATATGAAACAATTTGAAGATGCGCACTAATACACACGTACAAACGACAGGAAAATAATTTCCTTAAAAACGTAAGTCGTGCAACTGACCTGTTGCCTGCTACCGACATACACAGAATAACCAGCAATTCGTCCCTACCAAACAATAGATAACAGTCCAGATTACAGTTCATATGAAGCAGCCCAACCAATGCTCTACAGTTTCCCAATCAAACAATGGATAACACTTACTGAAAAGAGGAGGTTAGACCCACATGAAAATTATTTAATGGGACTGAGTTCAGAACTAATACACTACGTCGGCTCAAAGTTTAAATTTTGCAGCGGGAAAGTAATAGTATTCATGATATTAGTACCAACAGTTTAAAAAATTAGTCTATCAGCGAAAAGAAGGCGAAGACTAATTTTTTCACCCGGTTCGGCCAAGCATCACTGCAACGATCGATTTTGGTGACGGACATGGGTGAAATACTTTCCTCTGATTTCTAAAATATCAGCTACGAATGCTGCCATCTACAATACAGCACCAATCGCACGTCAATTCAAAATCGATTACTGGACCCACGCTCTCCTGCCGCCTTCAATCTACTAACCCAGTACGATGCACAACACAGACCTATACACTTGCGTACCACTTATCACCAGCACATCTCTGCTTGCGGGGCGTCTGACTCTGTTAAGGTCGAAGGGTAGGGGACAAATGAGAGACACATTGTGGACCTCCAGGTTGGGGGGTTGGGCGTGAGACATAGAACGTCACACTCGTTTCATGTGAGGTTCTCAAGCTTATGGCTATGAAAAGTGTTGCCTTCATGTATATTACTGTACTCTGATGGTGGATATGGCAGATATCTCTCAGACGTCCGAACACATCTGTCAGGCTACATTGAGCATATCGTGTAGGACAGCAATATGCAATTATGGTAAGAAACTTAACAAAGATTGCCAGTTGGGTAATTTTTAAAAACGGAAGTGCAGGACAATAAAGACAACGTTATGTGACGGTAATGCCTGATTTCGAGCAGCTGTAAATACGGAGGCAAAAGCACGTGACTGAGAAGAAAATAGATACGAGGTTAGAGGCTATGAGGGCAGTGCTGCTGGAGATTAAAGTGTTCTGGAATGTCGTTCTATGTAGATTGCTATATAATTACCAAATTTCGAAGGATTACATTTCATTCTCATGGTCCAGCAGCTCAAAAGCAATATACTTTTTGAACCAGATGTTAAAATGCCACGATCCTTCGCAACGTCAGTATTTATCAGTCCACACGACGTAATACACAAGAAGACTTTAGTCTTTAAGATAGATCCGTCGGGAAGTGGCACAATGTTACCAGACGGCCTCAGTGCCAAGGAATACGTAAATGATAATACAATTTAAATATTTTTAAATTGGATGTACTTGGGCTAGAAATGGAAGGAAAGAAATTGTTCGAATCAAAACTCTTCGGGACGTGTTCACCTAAAGGACCAAAAAGGAAAGAGAAGGTAATATATGTACACAGCCGAGGAAGATGTGAGCATCGGACATGCATAGAACTGGACCTTTGATTTCTGCTCTATGTTGTCCCAGTGACATACGTCAGTTCACAGTGATTTTGTAAACATAGCTGAGTATAAATTACTTCTTCTTCATATCATTCATGAATTCACTCCTCTTCAAAAAACGAGTTCGGACATTTTTTGACGTTTTGCTGACCGTGCATCTCAGTATATTTATCTAAGTATTTAACCAACTTGATGTACAAAATTTGTTTCACAATAAGTTTTATTTCATGCCTTTACATGTTTCGAGCACATGTGCTCATCATCAGGAGGTCAAAATTGCATTACACACCTGTAGGTGTGATGATACCAGAGGCTGTTTAATGCAATTTTGACCTCCTGATGATGAGCACATGTGCTCGAAACATGTAGAGGAATGAAATAAAACATATTGTGAAACTTATTGTGAAACAGATTTCGGACAGTTACGTTTCAGCACTGTAGTCTTCGCTGACAGAAACATAAAGAAGATGAGTGCTAAAGTGTTATAAAACGTGAAATGTATCCAACATAACGATGCAGAAACAACTGAAAGTTACAAACACCACACTTTTAAGATATACAGTGGAAACGCTTTCGATTTGGATTCTTTCTTGGTTTCCTTAAGCGAATCACATCTGATTTCAACGTAAATCAAATAACACACGGAACAGACTTAATATCACAAATAGGTAATCAACTGCACCATATCCAGTTGTTTCAATACAGACAAAACCTAGAGACGTTTTGAAGCCGTACATTTCTGTTGTTTTTAACTGTGAAGCTTGAAGCTACCTATCCGAGAACGAATGACAGATCTGCCTATACGAATGATTCACACAGCTACCGGAGCTGCATCGTCAGGGTGTGTGAATGGACTAGTGAAGATCTGTCAACGTCACATGGCACTCTATGCCACATCACAGCAGATAATGAATGATGGTTTAGGCAGGACGTAGTCCATTTCATTTGTAATTCTAAATCACCTGGGACACTGAGGGGGTAGGGGAGGATTGAGAAGTATAATGAGCATCTGAGGTCACACAGGTTCGAATCCCAGCCCTTCAGTTAATGACAGTAACAAGTATAATGCACGGTATCAGAAACGTGTCACAGACATTTTTTTCACAAGGCAGTCTTGAGGCACTAATGGTAGATATCCTTGGTAACCGGCCGTGTGCAATAGCAACACAGAGTGAAGTAAACTTTCCACGAAAATGTGGTGCGTTTCCTTAATTTACATAATTTCTTTATTGAAACGTTTCTGGAAATTTCAAGTCACGATTTGTTTTAAAATACTTACAAATCAAACCATGCCGCACAAACATACAAAAAGGTTTAAGGTCCTTTGGCGTAGATGTGTCGAAGTGACGTAACAATTCTCGCAAACATAAGGCAAGTCCGTCAAATTACAGCGCCGTATACAAATATGAGACTACCTTCTAGGCGTGTTTGCAAAATTGCGAAATGCGACTATTAGCTATGACATTCATTTTTGCCTCTCAGTCCATATGGGAAATTCGGCTCCCACTAGACGGATTTCCATGAAATATTACGTTTGAGTATTTTTTGAAAACCTGTTGATAAATTCAAGTTTCATTAAAATCTGTCAAGAATAACGTGTACTTACATGAATACCAATAAACGGCTATGATCATATCATCATGCCATCATATAATGTCATCATATCACGCTCGATTCATCTTTGAACAAAAATATTTCAAACAAAAGTTGTAGAAAAATTCCAAACACATTTTGTGTTTATGAGAATGGGTGGAAAAATATTGCAGAGCCGGACAGGCCATAGATGACAATATGGCGCATGCGCATTGTATATTGGGTAACCAAAGCTACAGACACACACACTCAGAATATGTAGTACTTATTGCTTTTGCACGACAGCAATGGTTGCACTTACGCGCATTGACGTTACGTTACATGTGCAACGCTTGACTTGTTGTTTTAAAACTTTCAGTTATGAGAGCATACTGGTATATGTACACAAACGTATATCTGCAGCTGTGGGGTTATCAGGCGTTCAGTCTGGATTGCGATAAAGCCAGAATTATCAGCAAGTTTGTACTGTCATTTGTTTCAGATTTTATATCCTTGTATATACCGATGTGGTACCATTACTAGAGACGGACATGCAAACTGACAGACTAAACATGAATAGGACATGCACTGTCCTAGTAATTACAGCAATTACAGTCACACTTCATAAAGATACGACAATCTTGTTTAATTATAAACATAATTTGCATAAAATGTAATGACAGTTCGGTAATATTTACAACTCGTCTTGACATTCCATTGCTGTGGGAACGCAAGAGTGTGAAATTACATTACATTACATTACCGGTTATGAAAAATATTATAAAAACTCGTTGCATAAAAATTCTGCGAGTGAAGGAGAGATAATACAAATAAAACGAATGCTACGTGCATTCATTCTGATTAGTTTGTGATTTACACTTCGTACCGTATAACCTTCCTATTCATGCACACTTTAATTCCCCTCTTGTTCCCACAACGTTAAAACCAGTTTCACACACACAAACACACACACCATACAGACACACACACAAGCACACGCACACACAGACACACACCACACACACGCACGCGCACACACACACACACACACACACACACACACATATATATATATATATATATATATATATATAAACTTCCAATGAAACAGACAGCACGTGTGCCATGGACTGACAATGTGCGTCGCCTATTTCCACTTCTATAAAGCATGTAACATTTTTTTTTTGTCCGACTATGGTAGAATTGACTGCTAGTAATTAGATTTCCTGATAATATGAGTGAAATAACATTCCAAGAGTTCCACTGATATCCGACTGTACTGAGTACGAATATTAGGACCTAGGCGGAAAACACTGTATGTCTCATCATCTCTCTCATTCTCTCTGTTTCTCCCTTCCCCCCACCCCCGACAGGTAAATGTATCATTTAAGGAAAGACTGTCATAAGCAACCCTGGGGTGTGCTTGAGTGCTAATGGCACTAGGCGATAATTAAGCTTAGGTGCAAAAACATTCTAACTTGTCATCTAGCCAACGGCCTTGGGACTGCCACCGCATTTTTTGTAGATTTCATATTAGGAAACCACTTCCATTACTAAGAGGTCATTGACATATCGCGGAATATGGTATATACGCAAATAAGTTGATATACTCCTACTCATAGTTCATGAGTGACACGGGAACGAATTTTATAATATAGAGAAAAAGTGAATATTAATTTTTGGAAATGAATGGCATTACAAAAAGGATCCTTGATAACAGTAGCTGTTAGCGTAATCCTTGATATGGATAAGAAATGTGAAAAATAAGAAAGTAATTTCAAAAGGATTTAAGACGCTATAATTCCTCCTTGATATCTAAGTCACTTGGACAGAAATACAGATTATGCTGCTATAGGAATCAACAGCACCCTAAAACACTGTTTATAATACGACGTACGTAAACTCAGTGTAGGAAAGACGCCAGACAACTGTACTCGAAACAGCTTGAACCGTGGGTCTGCAGTAACAGGAATGAAGTTCGGAGCAACGAAGTAACAAGACTACGCCTGATGCAGATACCAACAGGGTGCATGGTCACGTGACAATAGAGGGTAAGGCAGCTGACGTTCATTCCTTACGATATTTTAGTGCCTGGCCGTCGACTGAGAACTAGACACAACAATCAAATTACAAAAGACACAATTTTTCAATGAAAAATAAGTTTGGTTAGCTAAAGAATACTGGAGACAGACGACATACACTACATTCCATATAAAGTATATCAAAAAACTGAAGGAAGCAGACACCTCATATACGTGGGCGTAGAGAGGGCGGATGTTGGCATCACTTCAAAGAGTGCTAAACCTGTGTCATGAAAAATGTCATACATTTGTTAAGGTTATATTTTCGTAGATCGCAACAACATGGCAGCTTCGTACAATGCGTATTTAACTTTTCGCCTCGCAGCAATAAAATAAATTTCTTTGTAGGTTTTAAATTTCTTCATGTTTAGCGTATGAAACTTTTTCATTAGAAAGGTTTGAGTTTCTAAGGGCAGTCATGCTGAAGAACCAGTTCTTCTGGGGTGTTCGGCTGTGCTGCTGGTTACAATAGCCACAGTTGCCAAAGCAATGAGCTTTCAGGTTATGTAACAATTTGTGAAATACTTCGTCAGTTGTACGAGCATCTGCTTCGCTAAAACGCCTACACGTATGTTCTGGGAAATGAGTTACTTAAAATATCCACCTCGAAAGAATGGACAATGCGGGAAGACAGTGTTTCGAGACAGGACACATTGTTGTCCAAAACTTAAGACACGTTGCGCGAAGCAAACAAAAATTGGTCTCACCAGGAACATCAATTTTCGCTACTTTTCGACTCGCACATAGTACTTAAACCCTTCTTACATTTAACAATTTTATGTGCGCATATAACTCAGAGAAGTAGGGAACATTTTTACTGTGGTAAAAAGACCGATAGAGGAAGAAACGGAATTGAGTAGGAAGAGGAATGAGGAAGGAGGGAATTTGGAACCAATCAAAAAGCGAACTATGCATGATCTAATAACATGCAATATACAAAACACTACGCTTAATAAAAAAGCCTTCGTAGATACAGCAAATCTGAAGTCAGATACCAGCAGAAAAATATGTGGACGTCAAGAAATATAGAGTTGAAAAAATTTGTTGAGGATAGGAGGAGAAATTGAAATTGCATTGCGAAACGCTGCATAAAAAGAGTAACAATTGGATTTGTGTAGGGACCGGCTTCTGGTTTCACGAAATTAAATCAACCAATCACATTTGCAACTCAAGTTTCTCATCGTTAGGTTCCTTGACGTCACACTCGCGATATCTGACGTGTGATGAAGCATAGGCCGAGGCGTGCATAGGGGTATTGAAGTGCCTGCTTTACAGCAGAATGGTTAGTTACTTACTGATAAAAATACAGATTTCCACGTGTATGCCATGAAGACATATGTGGGAGTGGGGGTATCGTTATTTATTCCTGAACTCTACACTACGTACAAGTGAGTTATCAGCTTCACGCCACGGCCGCTTCAACCACAAGCAAAGTGGTGCCGGTAGCATCTGAATAAGAGGGTGAGAAGGAACAAGAGCTGGACAGGACGTTGTTAAGAAGATATTAATACTCTACCCGTGCCAGGATTCGAAAGACGACTCCTCGCCAGTAGCCTAGCCATTATGCAGATTGCGCTATCCCGACTCGCTATAACTTAGAAGACCTTAAAAAATAAACAAAACACAGAACCTACTTCAAGTATGAAATTAGGAATTACATTTCAATTCTTCTGTCAAACATACAGCCGAACCCGGTTAAAACGACATAAATTTATGCGACGCCTCGTCTATAACGTCAGCTACCAATTAACTAGACATACATCTCCTTTCACATATCTCATGATAAATGTGATGTAAAAACACCTTCTCCATTAATGTACCATTTTAATGTAGGAATGTATTCGTTAAATTTTCAGCGATTTGAGGAATGTTCCGAATTATACATACACATCAGTTTATATCGTGTCATAATATTAAAAGAGGTGTCTGTTTGTGACAAATGGCTAACGCAAGTACACCGTATAAGTCACTGTAAGAACAGCAACTGCTATGCAGTTATCAACACCTGTGTTATGATATTTCAGCGTAAAGCATTTTTCGGTCCATCCAATCACAAAGTGAAGGAACAGGATCAGTGTTTCTGTGATATGATCCTACAAAACGCCTTCACCTAGTCCATAAGTGATAAAAAAACATAAAGCATACTCATCGCGGTTTTTTTAAAGGTAATATTACTTAAGGGTCTAAATGGAATGCATGTGTTCATCAGATAAAAACTAATGGGGTATAAGTTACAGACAATAGCTGTAACACGTGGTATGCAATGACAGAATAATTTAAAAAATCCAAAGAGAGAAAGAAGAATATAATAAAAGAGAAAGAAAGAGAAGAAACCGAGGAAATAAATAAGAAAGAAAGGAAGGAAAATATAAAGAATAAGAGAGAAAAAAGAAGAGTTTGATAATCTGCTTCATAGTCCCCAACTTTCTGTAAGAGATTTAACTATGTTAGCTGCATTACCCTGAAATTATGTAATAGTATGGAGCACATATAAGAGCAGTTCCAGATAAGGACACAGTAAAAGATACGGTGAAGCAGCCACCAAGCTGCAGAAAAGTGCTGACACTGTGTGGATTCTGTGAGAAAACTTTTGCTTACAGAGCTGAAAAAACAATCACACATCGAAAGGAGGATGGGAAGAATCATTTGAAAAGAAGAAAAAAATGTAACTTCAAAGTTTTCGTAAGATGTGTGGATGTTGGGGGGGGGGGGGGGGTTGGGGGGGGGGGGGGGGGGGCCCTCTTTTGGGTCAAGGGGGTGGTTTGGTGTTTGGGGGGGGGGGGGGGGGGGTGGGGA
>Ga0123354_10007687_pt1 | contig 16280 bp, 11 predicted proteins | sample TergutLab28metaG_2_FD_97872 | JGI IMG/M metagenome (GOLD analysis project Ga0123354, IMG submission 97872) | Labiotermes labralis P4 segment gut microbial communities from Petit-Saut dam, French Guiana - Lab288 P4 | ecosystem: Host-associated > Arthropoda: Insects > Digestive system > Gut ...
AGGCGCTGTCTATACATCTCTGATCACATGTTATTAGTGTATCAACATTATAATAATTCTTAGATCTAAATTCCAAGTACTGAGTTTTATTCAGGTTTAAAGTAAGTAAATTGTCTTTAAACCCTTACTGAATTGCATGAAAATCCAACAAACAGTTTAGCAGTAGATAGCCACAGACATGAACAGGACATGGTCTACACATAAAGCATTTTTTTCTCTTTGTATTCATACCTAAAGAGAAATTTATTGTGTAGAATCGAGTTATTCAATACCCTTCCACCAGCCATTACATTCTGAATCATTATATAAATGTACAATTTACCTCAAATTAAAAGTCTATAACTGTCCACAAAAAATGCTGCCCTTGTGCTGTAACACAGTACACACATATTTCATATGCTTTTATATTGCATCTGAGATAAGTAGCATAACACTGTACATGATTGTGATCCTATTATGTTGTATTTGACAGAAGCACTGTATTTGTATGTTGACATGTTCCACATCCTTGGCATAGCCCAATGAAGGAAGTAAGGAATTAAACAAATTCTACAGCATTCAGATAAAATTATATTTGTTTTTTTCATAACATGTAATAATAAAATATTTTTCTCAAAATATGTAAAATATGGCTGCATCTTAGGGTGTGGATAGAATTTTCATCAATTGGAAACAGTAACTCTTGATTTGTTTTAGTCAAGGCCCATAACAGTCTTCTATAGATGTCTCCTGTTAGTAAAGCCAGAGTCAATTTGTGATATGAATAAATTACCTACTATACTTTCATGTTTGCACCGTGCATCAATGATAATTAAACACTTTATTATCCAACTAATGTATAATATATAATAAGTAGATACAATTAAAATTGTAAAATATTTAAAAGTGCTTTAACATGTATGGATCAGAGAGGATCCATCATCAGGGAGCCTTGTACAGTGCTTGGCTAAACATTACAAGAATGATTCTATCGTGTTCGTTGACATGGACGAGGTCAGTGTTATGGCAGCATATTCTGACCTGTTGTGCGTATGTGTAGTTCACTGTATATGAAGGCACCGACCTTGTCCATGTCAATGGACATGATAGAATCATTCTTGTAATTTTTAGCCAAGCACTGTGCAAGGCTCCCTGATGATGGATCCTCCATGATCCAAAACATGTTCGAGCACTTTTAAACATTTTATAATTTTACTTCTATCTATATATTATATATTGTACATTAGTTGGATAATAAAGTGTTTAATGACCTACTATATGTAACAACTGATGGTTTATGGTTGGAAAAATACCTGCAGTATTTCATGTAGTGTATAACACTTACACTGTACGTTTCAATACTTTGGGGAGGTTGTTGCAAACAGTAGATTATGTGTGAAGGTTCACAGTGTGTTAGTACCTTCTACAAGGGAATTGGGGTAAACTCCAGGCTCTTCAGAAACAAACAAAAGATTTTCTTCTTTAAAACCAAACCACAGGGGTTAACTTGGGCTATAACAAGCTTTGTTCTGCTCTTTTCACAGAATATTTGCAGTACAATAATTTATTTATTTATTTACTTTAGTCCAACTCTGACTTAAATTTCCTGAATAGTACAGACACAATGGTAGTTTAAAAATGTGGATTATTTTATTATCTCAAAAACTAGCTCACAGAACTGGTCTCATAGAACAGGAAAGAATATTTAATCACTCCCTGGTGCAAAATTTGAATAAATACAACATGCTTAATAATATTAAGACTTTCTGCACAAGATATATGAATGTGCAGGGAAATATTTGCTGATTGAGGTGAATTAAAAATTCAACTTCTTAATATCATAGATATTGTAAATCATACTCTATATAACACCATTTATTCAGTGCACAAAAAGTTTAAATAAATGGTGTTAAAAATTCAATAGTTTAACACTATCTATAAATTTCTGCAGGGAAGGAAGGTTCATACAATAACATAGGTGTAAGAGTCTTCCTGAGTGCCAATATTATACACTGTAACTTGATGGGCTTTATACTAGCAAAACTGTCATCCAGAAATTATAAGTGTGCAGCATAACCCAAGTTTCCCATTTTATATTCAAAATGTGTCCAACACAATATCACACCTTATGGGTAGGTGTGACATAAACAGCCCTGTGTTGAAATGGGAGATGTGAAATATAGTGGTGTGCACAAGATAGGCACCTTCCAACAGCAGTGTTTTTCGGTCTGTGGCATTGTCTTCCCTGATGACAGGGTGGCCGCCACCAAAACATGTCAGAATATAGCTTGACTGTACAAGTATGTGCATAGTGTTGGACCAGCTTGTAGACAATAACTTGATAGCCATGCACAGAACAAACAACATTGTGAAATTTGACAGAGGTCCACTCCTGCTGGAAGACTAACCATCAATACACTAAACAAATCAAACTAAAACCACATCTAGAAACAACTTAATTTAAATCATGCAAGGTATCACCTTCCTGACAGTTACATTGCCACAATTTGGTTCTTGCGTAACTGAATAGTAGCGTTACCTACACTTTGATGTCATTGTTTGGTTCCCAAAGCCTTGTTTTAAAAACAGACAGGTTGGAATTATAGGAAATAAGTTTTATATTCCTCAGCAGCACAAAACACACTGAAACTGCACTGGCAAATTGTTCAGAACACTTCATCATACACCAAACAATAAAGACGCAAAGAAATTCTGTTTAAAACCTACCATATATGTTTTTTTCACAAATCATTCTACTAAAATTACCTCAAAATCTATACGTGTAATACATAAAAAACGGTTACATTTACATCTTTCCTAGGTTAGCAGTGGTAACAAATCACCAAGCTTGTCTATATAGTAGTCAGGTACAAGATCATGATCTTCCTTATTGTCTGAGTGCTGCCACTTCAGAACATCTTCTAAAGTGTTCACACCAGATAGCACTAACAAGGTTTTGAAACCAGATCTGGTGCCAAGAAGAATGTCGGTATTACATCTAAAAAGGAAACACATCTAATAAACTGACTTGACAATATTCTATCAGCTTATCAGTGACATAATAAGCAGTAGGTCAAAAAAAGGAAGTTTAGACTGCACATAATTTATAAACTAAACAACCACTACCAAGCTCAAGGCTGGGCTAAGGGGCAGGCCAGAGGGCAACCCCCTGGGGAGCTAACAAGCACTGAAATAACCAGAAACATGGTTCTACAAACAGTAAAGTCACGTTTCCATGTGCAAAAGAATTTTTCTGAAAATTATCTGTGATTTGGTCACACACCCCCAAAAAAGTTTGCCAGTCCTGTCCTGGGGCAAAAAAAAGCTTAAAGGGTATCGGCTTTAAGGGCTGCCTTATTTACCTGCACGTGGCACCTACATTTCAGGCTAGCCCTAATCAAGCTACATGTAATATCTGACGAGTACTTGTATGGGTAATTTCAACTCGTCTCACTGACCCAACAAAGATGTCTGAACAGTGCGCCAAGTTCATAACAGTACAAGTGGGAAATGTTATAACACAGTGCCTGCAGCTCTGGTCTGACAATAAATGATTACCAAGCATTTTTAGAAACAAAAAAAACATAAAACTAATAATGTCAAAAATGTTGGAAAGTATCAGGACAATTCTTTCTTGGGGTGAGTTTAGAATGAATGAAATGAATACAGATTATCTAGTTGCCTTTAAAGTATACGACTTAAACAACCCAGTAACTATAAGGATACAGAACTGGGAACATGGGTAGGTATATTCTACTTACTGATTTCAAAATAGCCTGTGTGTCAGGATAGATACAAATGCTAAACATCACTGGCTGGAAGACCAAAAGCTCTGGATCGAGGTGGTCGAGGCCTAAACTGATTTGTAGTAGCAGAGAAAAATAATTTAGAGTATAAGATATTTCATAAATTTTGTTCCATAATCTCATTCATACTGACACATATTTTAAGGGACATCCCACACATATTATGTACCTCCAATCTTCACTGGGAGTATAAAAAAATATGGTTTATAGGTCATAAAATAACACTGTATATCTACAATGAAGCTTAAATACAGTGATACCTCGGCTAACAACTGACCCTACTAACGAATTTTTCGGCTAACGAAGATTTTTTCGCCGTTTTTCAGACTAAGCTAATAAACATGGATTCGGCTAACGAATGTTTTAGTGGATTCGCGTGCTAACATAAAGCAGCAAACATGAACGGTCGGGCCATTCCAGGAGCTTATCTTTTCCGTCTGTATGTGTGTGACAAAGAAATGAGCTGACCACATCACATAGGGGAGAACCACCAACCCGACTGGGTTGTTTACAGTCCCAAAGAAGTTCTGTGAATGAAGAAATGGAAACGTTTCGGCTAACGAAGATTTCGGCTAATGAATGTGATTCCGGAACGAATTATCGTTAGCTGAGGTATCACTGTATATGCTATATACACATAGTTTCTGACCAGTCACTGTAATAATTAGAATGACAAGAATGGAGAAATAAATGGTAAGAAAAGTGGAAGGAAGAAAATATACTCCACCAGCATCTCCTTATTTCATGAATGTAAATGAGGCATGTCACACATGTAGAGAGGAGGTACGGTAAGGTGTATGAAATACAGGACATTACCTGTCTCCAATCATCAGAGTCCTCTTAGGATCAGCATTATAACGTTTTCTTATTGCATCAATGATGTAAGCACTCGGTTTCCCAATCAGGAATGGTTTCCGACCCGCACATGTCTCAATGGCTGCCACCAAACTGCCTGTGCCTGTTGCAATAAAATACTGGTGAAATAGTATACCATATTTACTCATATAAAGATAAGAATTTTTCCCTGTATCATTTTCTGAAAAACAGAGAAACACCTTAGAGACAAAGAAAACTAAACACATTTTGTGAAGGTACATGCATAAAAACTGGAGATTGTTAGCAGTAAAAACCTGAAAGAAACAGTCCATTTGGGAGTCTTAGAGAGATAGTAGAACAATATTAAAATGGATCTGCAATAAGTTCTGAGCCGGTAGACTGGATGCATATGATTATGAAAAGAGTTCATGGGTGGGCTATTTACAAACATGGTATGAACCTTCAGGCTAGGCAAAGGTGGAGAATTTAATTTTAACAGCTCAGTGACTATTAGCTTTTCAAGAAGGAATCTGCTCCAGGTTGTTGGTTTTCATGTGTACAGGTTACACAGTGTCAAGGCAGACTCACAGGTGATCAAGAATGGTGATGAGCTAAGGATTTGTAAGGAGGTTACTTTAGCCTGTTTCACAGTACCAACCCAGCATTAGCCCAGAAAGACTACAAGAAACCACCAAAAATTCAAACTCAGGATAGTCAGTAGTCAAGATGAGAGTTGTACCAGGCACTCACCTCAAAAATACAAATTTAGAGATTTATCTTTACAACAGACTTACAGTTTACAGTAGCAAGGAAATACACATGCATACAGTGTTTCATGGAAGTGTGCAAAGCACCTCTATATATATATAAAAAAAAAACTAGATGACTTGGGTATTCCTCTAAGGTTTGACTTAATAGAAGTTCTACTTTACAGCATATCAGACTTAAATTTAAAATGAAACTACTAAAGTGCCACATTTGGAGCTTATCTTTGTACAGTGCTGAAATTTGGACACTTTGGAAAATAGATCGGAAATACCTGGGAAGTTTTGAAATGTGGTGTTGAAGAAGGATGGAGAAGATCAGTTGCACCAAATGTGTGTGAAATGAAGAAATATTGCATAGAGTCAAGGAGGAGAGGAATATCCTACATAAACAGAAGGCCAACTGCATTGGTCACAACTTGCATTGGAATTGCCTTCTAAAACATGTTACTGAAGGAAAGATAGAGTGAATGATATATGTGATGGGAGGATAAGGAAGAAGAAGTCAGCAGCCAATGGATGGCCTTAATGAAAAGATAGGATGTTGGAAACTGAAACAGGAAGCACTAGATCGCATTCTGTGGATAACTGTCTTCGGAAAAGGCTATGGACCTGTGGTAAAACAAACAAGAGAATGAATGAAAGAATGAGTGGAATGAATGAATAAATGAACAAATGAATGAATAAATGAAGATAACTTTTTCTCTCATATAACAATGTATGTTACAATACAATGTGATGTTATGTTTGTGAATTCATTCTTCTCAGATTATGAATTAAAGGGAACAAAACATTTTAAATTGTCCAATTTCTTTCACTTCAGCTGTATTGAAATTAGTACCATAATCATTACTTGTTACTAGCCTATTTAATGAAATACTGTTCTTAATTAATGGTTTCAGACTGCATTTTACAAGGTCCTCAAATAAAGGACCCCAGTACTCCAGTTTCTTCAATAATATACATGCAAAGTTAAACAGAAGCCTGTGCAAGTGATACTACCAGAGATCAATATTCAACATTTACTGACTTCTGGACAACAATCACACATACTGCATTATTCTTAGGTTGTCAATTTAATGTATGTGGCTGAACTAACAATGCCTTTAATAGCTCAGACTCTGGAGTCACAAATGATAGGATGGCTAGTGAATGAAGCATTGCACAGGAAATGCACAGAAGGATTTTAGCCTAATTTGATGTAGTATCCTGGCATTTTGCCTTGGGGGACAGAAAGATCAGGTCAATAACAGGACTCACCGAAGAAATCCCACCAGACCACACTATACAGCACGCCAACCCCAAGAACAAAAGAGCTGATCAACAAATACAAAAAATGACAATACACAACCGAAAAAGTGCATAGGAGACCATTACAATCAACCAGACCAAAAATACTAACAAATAGAATATTGTACATATATGTTAAGTAATATATGATAAGTGTTATACTTACAGGAAACACCGGGACAATTAATCCCCGTAGAAGTATTATTATATATAGAATGAAAAAATACACATACCATGATAACAGGCAGTAATAGGGAGAGCTCTCCAAAACACCCATTACCAATAAGCAGCATGTAATATAGCCTACTCTAGGTTCATGATACAACCTGATGATGGCCCAGGAATAGGGCCGAAACATGTAGTTGTAAACCTTCCAATAATTAGCCAATAAAATAGTTGTGTTTGACGGTAAGTGCCACGCACATATATTGTCACACAGGTCAACCTGTCAAGACCAATAAATGTCTTTTTTATTTTGTGTGTGTCATTTAATGATGCTGTTGAATGCTCAGATCATATAGCGCTGGCAACAAATAAGTGAATGTGTATGAAGCAATGGTTGAATGCAAAATCATTTGCAGTTGGAGACAAACCTGTCCCAGGGCCATTTTGTCCACTATACATCCAAAACAGACCAGTGCTCTGAAAGAGACTGAGAGCATATAAAAGTCCAAAGCACTGCTGCTTGAGTCAACTCACTCAGTTTCACATGTGACAGTGCTACAGATTAAACTAATCCATTACAAATTATTTGTGTACGGTTTATTTAACGGCACAGTCAGTAGCTAAGATTATAAGACGTCAAAAGTACAACTGTTAGTGAATGATGAATTGGATAAGGTGTGGGAGGAAATGGTCATTGCCAAATTTCATATACCATCAAAACAATCAAAAGAGCCCCTTGATATAATTAATTGTCCCGTGGTGTTGTAACGTGACTTGTATAAATACCATTATACTAACCATTAGTCTCCATTATATCATGTGTGAAATGTCAGTAAGCATATTTCTGGAGATGTGACTGGAACAACTTCTGCATGGTTCAAATCTCTCCCCCTTGTGAATGTCACATCTTTAGACCTCTGGAGTAGGCACTCAATGTGCAGATTCCAGTCAGATGCTAAAATGCACAGGCTGTGCACTAAAGATTTCATCAGCAGATTACAGAATTACACAAGGACGGCATCCAATGCTTTGTAGACAAATGGGTTAAAGTGACTTTGTGCGACTAAGACAAATAGATCTTTGGTAACCAACCTTGTGTAGATTTCTATTGATCTCCCCAATACTCCCAAGCTATGAGCTCCACTGACAACAAATTACATCAATGTCAAGGTAAAGTACACTTACGCTAGTGCACACCATGAAGGAAGGTATAATGCCACTCATTCTTAACCCTCATGCTACATGGGGTTGAGTGGTCAGTGTCACATATTGGCCACTTTATCTCCATGAAAAATGGCCCCAGTGACCAATGAATAGGAGGATGTGGAGGCCCCAGAGCCAGCCCAGACATTTTGGAGCAGATGTAAATATCTAGGCCCTACTGGGAATGAAAGCACAATTGCTCAGATGCCAGTCCATTAGCCAGGCTCCCATTATTTGCATGTTCTGTTACAAAATTATAAACTATACCGCAAGTAAGGAAAATATACTGGCATTACATGAAATAAACAAGCTGTACAAGTTTCAAACCTGTGGAGATTATAAATGCCTTTACACCTACCAGGAACAACACAGTCGCCAATGCGGTTAGGACCCGTTTCATCCATGTTCGTAGCAATGAAAAGACAGTGAGGGCGATTCAAATAGCTCACTGCCTTCAGAATCTTGGGGTAGCTGAAGTGTTCATCAAATCCTACAACAACTGCACCCACATCTGGATCTAACTTGAAATCCATCACTAATGTTGACACATTATTGACCAGATAATCAGGCTGTGTGAAAATTACACATAAAGAGCATGGTCAGAATGTAAGGAATCTAAGTCTTAGTCCACAGTGCAACAGATACAACCATGTATTTTAACAAAGAATCACCTAATCAACAAATCCTCTACCTTTTATCGACCTCAAAGACAAATTACTATGTTCACAGCAGTCTGCCACTGATTTGCCTCTTGATCTACATTGATCCAGTCCACATTCTCCCACCCTTTTGCTTTATGATCCACCTTAATGTTATCCTCATACCTACACCTTGGTCTTCTGCTTGGCTTCTTCTATTTAGGCTTTTCAACCGAAACTGTGTGCATATTTCTCACTTTTACTCTCAGTGCTACAAGCACAACCCATCTGATTTTCCTCAGTCTCATCATTATAATAATACTTGGTGTACTGTACACATTACGAGGCTGGTCATTTTGCAATTTTATCCAACCTACAGCCACTGTTCATCTTAGGTCGAAACATTTTTCTATACTCCCTCTTCTGAAACAACTGTAATTTATGATGTTCCTTTGTTATAAGACAGCTTTACATCCATACACAATGTGTGGTTCTATCTGTAACACACATATCAAACACGAACAGACAGCAATAGGAAACATTATGAACACAAATTGACTAGAAACAAGAGTAGATACTGAATGATATTAGCACACAAGGAAGGCACTGCACATGAAGAAACACATAAATTTGGTTTCCTTACTGAACAGAACCGACGCACACAGAACATAAACAACACGAATCATAAATTTTTTAAATTTTAATTGAACTAAATTTTAGGAATGTTATACCAGATAACATGAAGTACTTGGACAAACCATATTTACCGAAATATAAGACAACCTCCCTCTTTACAATCTTCCACTTTCAAGAAAATACCTACACAGAACGTATTAACTTCCTATAAAACTGTAAGATGACCATAGGGCAATGTAAAGATGGGTCTTCCTGTCCAGTTACAACACTCTACAGTATAAATGTGAAAGTAAAGTATGGGAGCAAAAGAAGACTAATAACATTAACTCCTCCAACTGAAGAGCAACATCTTATCTACAGGACAATGCTCCCAGTATTGCGAAATGATTCTACATACAGTGTTACAGGAATCAAGTCTGCATTTAATTCAGACAGTCCCCTATCAGCCACTGTATCCGGTACAGAAAATTATGACATATTACTTAGAATACACACAATGTACAACATGACATTTTTAAAATTGTGTCCAACTGGAATCAGAAGTAGTAACATACCTCATGTGACATGAACTGGACACTGCAGAACACAATGTACTTTATGCAAATCTCTCAAAAACTAAACTTGGTTCATCAATTAAACAGCTAACCTTGTGCCTAAGTAAGCATCATACAATCAAGGCATGTGACACTGACAGTATAGTTCCATTCATTCATAACCTCACCACTAGATACAGGTAAGTATTCAGCTTCAAACCCCAGCCATTGCACCCGTGTGGAAACAGACAGCATTACTCACTAAATACGAGACTGGCTAAACCAAAGTGCCATTCTGGATGATTTAGAGAAGAAAAACCACTTGCCCCTGCCAGGAATTAAACCACAATTCACCGGTCATCCAGCCTGTTGCCTAGTCACAATCCTGAAAAAATTTAATGTATAATACTATATAATTTACCAGTTTTTTTACACTACACAGTTCATTTGCATCCTGATTACTTACCCCAACTCCAAAATTTCTAATTCCCAAAAGATTAAGTTCTCTGGAAATTCCACTTGAACCAACAACATAAACCTTCTTCTTGAAGTCAATATCTTGTAGATAGCAGGCAGTAAGATATGATGAAGTCAGTACACTGTCCTGAAGAAACATGTATGACAGAACTGAGCGAACATGAAGTGGTGGGAGATGTGAGGCAATCAAGATGAACCTGAATAGGCTTTATACTAATTTTCAAAAAAATCTACTAAAACTTACTGAAGAAGTGATCTTGATATATATACAGGACAATATATTTGCTAACAAAAGTTATAGGATTGAGACCTAACCAGAATTTTTCAACAAGCCCAGCCATGTAAGTCAGAAAAATATACTACATACAAGGCAAGTGAGTTTGACCCAGTGTTACTTTAACAATGATTACATATTCAATAAATCTGTAGACATGACCAATTCAAATTAATAAGTTAAATGAACTTGAAAATTCAAGGTAAGACATTTAGCCTCTTGTAACAACAGTATTCAAATTCTGTGCGCCATAAAAGGCATAAAAGGAATCTTGTTACTAGGTGAAATACTGTTAACTTCTCACAATGGAATTTGTATCATGCAGTCAATTATAGTTCTTGGATATAAGAACTAATGACATTTAAACATTCCACTGTCATTTGATTAGTGAAATAAAGTCTCAAAATCCAGGATGTAAAAATAATTAATTCATGACATCCCAAACTTTTATTTTGCTACACATATTAAAAACTTTCATTTGTTAATTTACACTAATGACAAACATACAGCAAAGAAATTATACCAGTTTATTCATATATTCATTTTATCCTTAAATTACCACTAATTTAATTCTCTAAGAAGTAACTAATTGTCCTTTTCCATGTCTTGACACACCCTGTGAGACTAGGCATCCCTCATGAGGTTCCTCGACCACACTCAGACACACACACACACACACACACACACCACACTTGGTAGGACTCTTCTGAACAAGTGATTAGCCCATCAGAGAACCCTACCTGACATCACACAACACTCACAAGAGACAGACATCCATGACCCCAGTGGGATTTGAGCCCGCAATCCCAGCAAGTGAGTGGCCAAAGACCCACATGTCAGATCGTGTAGCCACTGGGATCAGCTATTAACTATTGTACAAGTACAAATATAAACACAAATAAAAAACTAAAAGGTAAAACTATCCCTTCACAGGACTGGACAGGCCTTTAGGTCTCCAAGAAGTAGAGGTTCCCAGAATTTCTAGACAGTTGGCACATGAAGGTGGCAAAGTTGTCAGCCCTACACAAAGACTACCTTTATCCCCAAGAGATATCCCTGGTACTCATTTCTTTTAGACAATGAGTCAACCCCAGGGCCACAGTGTGGTCAGAGGGGACAAAAATCCACAACCTTCCATGTTGTATTGCAATGCTTCAACTAACTGCACCACAGCATACCCCTCACACATACACATTATGTGGACAGAAATCTGTAAATAAGAAACTGTATAAAATGACATTCATTTTGCCTAATGTTGGAATGTAAATCATGTTCACTAACTTCGGTTGACTTCAATCCTAATTTATCACATTTTATAAGAAATTCTTTCCTAGTGATAACATTGTTGTTGGTAATGTAGAACACACGTTTTCCCATCTCACGGAACCTGTTCATAACCTCTGGAGATCCTGGAAGTGCCTTCGTATACAACCAGAGGACACCTAAGGGAAGAAACCACTGCAAGCTTTCAAAATTACTTTACAATGTAACTGCCACTGTTTACAGACCCTCATTAAAAAGCAATTAATTCTTCTCTATTCAATACTGCTACCAAAACAATTATTCAATTTTTAAATTTCCCCAAAAAATGTTGCAACTAAATACAAGCTACAGCCAAGGCAAAGAATTCATACTACACAAAATACAAAACAAAAGACATTAGATATTCACTGCAAAGAATAAAATGGTGACAAGGATAATTCTTACTGGTACCAAATGATCATTTTGAAAATTCTTGCAGCAAGATATTCAAAACTACAAGCTGATAGGCCTAAGTAATGGTATCTTTCTAACTCCACAAGTGGTAGCATAAACTGCAGAAACTAAATGTACCACCAAATTTTCAAGCATAATATACAGCACTAATATGAAACTCATGAATTCATATGTGATGAAACTACATTTGGTGAAACTTCTAAAATTAAAATGACTTTCTCTTTAACGAAATGTGCTTATGCATTAACAATATTTACAAATTTTTAAAAGATAAAAACAAACAGTTTTTTATGGAATTAAAATGTTTTACCATCACAGTCAGTTAATATGGTGTCTATGGAATTAAACAAAGCTTTCACTTCATCTCTGCTTAACCTAGAGAGATTCTTGACTGACATTCTTATTAATCCTGTGAAAATAGAGAAGAAACAATGTCAGATGTGAATTACATACAAATCAATCACTTTATTGCTTGTTTCAAACTGTAAGCAATAAATATTATTTTCGGACAAATAAAACTATTTATCTTATACTGAGGGGATGAAAAATCAAGGTAGCTGTAAATACATTACGACTCTGATTTCCCTGCTCTATGGAAGTCAGACGCTTGGCACAGAATCTTGATATTGACCAGACGAGAAATATCAAATTAAAGGTAGAGTCCATTAATACTGCAGTATACTAAACAATATTCTTTCTCACAAATAAAGTACTGCCACACATTTAACCTACTTTATGTGGCAATATAGCTTAAGGTATCATCATTTCTGTGTGCCCATCTGTTTCTGACCTCCCCCCACCACCACCCCCTGCACCATCACACCTGCCACTGCCACCATACCTAGCAATTTTGAAACAAATGACAATTTTTTTGAAAACCTGATATGTACATCATGCCACTAGATGGGAATAAATATTTTGTATTTTTCAACTTTATGCTGTAACAGATACTGTCATGCTGGCTGTGGACATGTTTGAGGTGAGAGTCACATAAATATACTAGCATGTAAATCCAATATTTTGTATGTATCTGTGCTTGATTAGGCATCAAACCAAACTGTTATATGGCAAAAGTGGAGAAATACACGTGGTCTTAACCAAAGTTTCAGATAGAGGTAAACTACTTCATGTTCAAGCACTTTACCCCCAAGAAAGAGTCCCTGGTACTACTTTGGTGTATGTAGACTGCAAAACAAAGTCTCTACACAACTTCTAGTGTGCATACCTCTTCCAAGTCAAAGACAACAGCAACAAGGTACACAGATGTGCTGTGAACAATACACAATTCATCCCCACAATAAGAATGTTCATATCAAGGCATTTAAACTTCTTTCCAAACTGCATTCTCTAGTAGATGCTTATGAATATTCAGTATTATATTACTATTTGTTGTTAAATTGTATTATGGTGTTCCTTGCCTAACATCTGCTCATAGCTTATCTCTTAAACCTATTTACAACTCAAGAATACATGTAAATATTCAAATAAAGTATAGTGCATAAGTTGACAGAATCTATATTATAGTTGTTCCATCCTGTTGCAATAGCCTTCACAGTCTACAATTTACGATGATTTAATTTCCACGTGTACAGGGATAAGCACTCTTACTTGTATACAGTGGGATTAAATTAGCCATTCTTATTGAACTCACAACAGTCAGTTAGGAAAGATTTGTTCTTATATATTTCACTTCTCACATTTACATCTCAGGTACAAATTTAATATTGTGATACAGAACCTATTGGTGCTTTATAGAAGCTACTTCGTTTCAAATAGTTCACAGAATTTAAAAGAATTCTTTGAAACAACGCTCATCTCTCTACATACAACGAAATCTATGTACAAACAACTAAAAGTTATAACCTGCGACTGCTGCCAATACTTGCTCTTCAGTCTGGTACTTCTAAATTTCAAGTACAATTTTCAATAATACTTGCAGAGCTAAATTAAAATTAAACGGCGCTGTCGCTTATACGGAAAACGCCATTCATCTTAATTATTTTCTGATGTATACTGGACGGATTATATACACCTTTGGTCGCCAAATTTTAAATTGGGTTATCTTATTAGACACCGCTTATGTAACTGTATTGTCGTATGACGAAACAGCAGTTCAAATGCTCAGCAGTTTCGTAGTCCAAATTTATTTCCGTCCACTTACTAAGGCCATTCTTTTTGCAGCATCGATACAACGTTGACAATGTTCGAACTAATGCAAACATATTACATATTAAGTATTCTACCTTTACATCTGACACAACCGACTGAACTCCATGGTCACAGCCGTTGTATATAGTCTGTGGTCACAGCGTTACGCTTCACTCACCTCCTGCCTTCAACATGACACCAACCTAATAAATTTCCCTATATTGTTGCACGGTCAAATACAGACCCCTACACACTTGTATTTTCATCAATCTGCACAGGTTTCGCAAAGGAATACAGCATCTGGACACCAAGCTACTCACTTTAATACCGTATATTAACGGCACAGATTATACAATGAATCTTGTCATTGCTCCCGCGTGCTGCGTATACAGAAGAACCCTAGTAAAGTCTACACCAACCTGATGGCACCGAAATAACTTTCCCCGCGATTCAGAGAACGCAAATTGACGGAGGTTTGATTGTGTATCGAGCAACGGCGATTCATAACGTTTTACTGCAAATCCGAAACTGCGGTTGGAGTGCAAAGAAAAGACGGTGGACGTATGAATTTGTAATCGCGCTTCCAGCACTACTAATAATTACAAGAATTCGATGTACAGCTGAGACACACTGTGCTGTGAACGACACATGTATTCAGGGATTCGGGGCGTTTCACGAATCGAGATGTCAAGCAAAGTGACAAGCACGTCAAGCTGTTCGAAGGTTTATTTCACAAAAGTGTTCGTCACATATACTCGGCGTTAGGTAGTGAATTTTCACCGAAGTAAGGTCATACAAAACCTGAGATGATTGTTGTCAGTTGGATAGTGATGGTATATTATATTCGATTTTAGTGAAAACTAAATCAGAATGTTGTCTGGTCATTCGGAAGACGAGAATGAAGTTTTGACAAATAGGCACAATTGACAGATAGATGTGACATCGTGAGATGGAGGGAAGCTGTGAAAACGAGCTGTTCCTCTTAATTTCTGTGAGAATTGAATTACAAGTAACCTAGTGTGGATGGTGCCCACTCACTGAGGAGCTAGCTGATCCCATCTCTTCCTAAAAATTCCAGTGGTGACCTTACACAATGATTGCTGACAGCCTTCATCATGTGGAAAGGCACCATGAATTTGCATGTGATATTGTGAAGTGTTGCATCACTTGATGTAAAAATGAATAGTTGATATGCTTACGTGGATGACTGAACACTTTTCCCCAATATTCATAAGGAAGTAGCACATTCAACTAGGCAGTTGATCTGGGACTGATGATTGGTTACCCAGATTACTTGATCATGATGCTGCTCTAGTTTACAAGCAGCAATGTGTAACAATCCTTGATATGATCTTACACTTATTATTAGGACAAAACATGCATTCCTTTTAATAATGGATTTTATGATTTCATCTTAATGTATACAATGTTTACGTGATCATATTTATGAACTTCAGGTGCTTCCCCTTGTCATTTTGTATAAACTCCCTGACGCTGGCCCAACTGGACCAAACAACATTGAAATATCCCAACCTGTGTATACAGTCAGATTGCTTTAATTAGAGATATTGTAAAAATCCAGAATTAGGGCAGTTTACCACAGCTATTGGTCAACTTGTACATTGATGACAAAGTCAGACAGAGTTCATGTACAACAATTTTAAAAGATATGGTAAAGGAACCTTCCATGTGTAGTGGGTCCCTGTTACCATGGCATGGCGCGTCCTCAGGTTGCGGATAGAGGAACGGCCTCCTTTATGGAGGGTAGCTGCGAATAAATTGAATAAGCAGTCGTGGAGAGCCGACAAGGGGTGGTCCTCCAGCTTGGGGGTTGG
>Ga0123354_10007689_pt1 | contig 16278 bp, 4 predicted proteins | sample TergutLab28metaG_2_FD_97872 | JGI IMG/M metagenome (GOLD analysis project Ga0123354, IMG submission 97872) | Labiotermes labralis P4 segment gut microbial communities from Petit-Saut dam, French Guiana - Lab288 P4 | ecosystem: Host-associated > Arthropoda: Insects > Digestive system > Gut ...
GAAGGTTTTCTGCAAGGCACACATTCCAAAACGTATTGCGATAAAAACAATATTACCGCAAGTATTATATATATATATATATATATAGAGAGAGAGAGAGAGAGATGAGGACTCATAAAAAATATTCGCATTAGGTAAGTAATTTTTTGCATGTATTCACGGATAAAATTAATTATCTAGCGAATTATTTTTCTAGAGAATTTTATTGTTCAGCTGGAGAAAAAATTCTTCCACTTACATTGATTAATCACCATTGCTCTCTTGGCCAAGGAATTCTCGCATGTACGAAACCCATACAGTAATCACCATCGCTCAGCTGGACAAAAAATTATCCCATTTACGAGACCCTTGGATTCTTCACCGTGTTGAAAATATCCCAATATCGGGCAGTAACGTGAGTTACTGCAATCCAGATCCAAAACCCACACATTGTTTGTCCGAGATTCCTCTCATTACCATCCTCCCATTTGCAACTAGATCGTTTGAGTCGTCTCTTTCCTTGAAACTCTTCAATAAAAAGCTCTACGCTATTGCGGTTTGCACTATGCCTGTTACGTATAAATCCATCACACTCCCCTGAATTAATCACCACCGGATGTATATTAAGAGGTTCTTAGAAGTAACTCAGATCTTCATTTGTCACTTTCTACAGCCTATTAGTAATTTAAACATTAACAAATGCGCATGGACTTATTAAATGAATAAACACACTGTGTGTTTTAGCACAGTCACTAAAATTAATCATTTTATAACTTTTTTTCGGGATCACTAACAAGAAGCAGTCTGACTTTGAGATTTTTAGTGCTCTGTTTTTCACCAATTACAGAGCAATTCTATTAGTGGCAGTAGTCTTATTACATGTATGTTTCGAATTTCTATGACATTAGCTGTTAGCCAAATGGATTAAAGCCATGAATGTTGCATCTCTGTTAAATATGTAGTATTCCCACATGTGTATGTCGAATCCACGACTCAGCCATCGTTTTTTACCTAACCTGAACTAGACGCTTCCAACGCAGGCCGGAACTGCTTGGTTTGGCGCTGTAATGTCACTATGAGACTCTCCCATGGCGTTTATAGTGATTACTGTGGTTCTGCCGTAACACAGCCTACTCTCCTTTCTGTCCCCCATAAGAGAAACATTGACACAAGTGAAGTGTAGTAGTTAATTTAAAGTGAAGCTTAACTCCTGGACAGGACAGAGGAATCCTGCGTTATTAGGATGATTCATACCCGTTGTGTTATCAGTCAGGTATACACTGCACTGCATAAAATCGTACACAACCAAAGACAATTTTTTTATTATTCGTTGTTACACCGTGCATGTTGTTGAGTTACTCAATTCTTATACCAACTACTGCACATATATAAAATTTATAAAATTTACACATTAAAACATTAAAAAAGCTCCGACATGTTTCGATCCTAGGACCATCATCAGGGGGCCATATCGTCCTTTCTAAAGTCACACATGCCGTGCATGCTGCCACAATACCCAACTGGTACAGCGAAATTAATGTGACTTTTTATAGTGTGGCTTTAGCAAGGACGATATGGCCCCCTGATGATGGTCCTAGGATCGAAACATGTCGGAGCGTTTTTAATGTTTTAATGTGTAAATTTTGTAAATTTTATATCTGTGCAGTAGTTGGTGTAATAATTGAGTAACAAAAGACAATCTTTAAAATTTACTTAGGCAGCACGTTTCGGCTTGACATGAACCATCATCAGGCCCCTTCTTTTAAGAAAGTTTAGCAAATCTGTATTCACAAATCGGTACAAATTGTCGTGCTTTACAAAATGCATAATAAATACTGGAAAATAATAAAATAGGTTTTTAAATGATGTATAAAATTTCAAAAGTTTAAAGGTAATATATAAAAAAATATATTTAAATAGATCACTTATGTCAAGCCGAAATTATTGCATCAATAAATCTTAAAAATTTACTTTGGTTGTGTATGACCGCATACTTTATAATATATACATGAAATGTACATTACTTTGTATAGTCAGTGGATTACATAAATTCAATGGATTATTTTTCTTATTTATTTTCTTGCCCCCTTCTTTTTTCTTTTTGCGTATAATTTATAAAGTTACTATATATAGTTTTATTTCACGAAATTTTTGTAAACAGACAAATTTTTAACCACAATAACTACAAGGAACGAAAATATCACATGTAAGTAACATGAAAGATAAGAGAAATATATGGCTGTGCCTCTACACGTAATGAAGGCATACTGGAAAGGAAGTATAGCTTCTCTCAATCTCTCACTCAAGTTCGGCATTAGATGTAGGTGAAATGTCACCTAAACGCTCCCAATATGGGTGGTGTACAGTTTGTCAGAAGTGTGGAATGGTTAATCTCGACTTCTTTAAACTCTGTTAAATTAGATGTGGAAATTTATATCAGTATTTAACCAACTTGATGCACAAAATTTGTTTCACAATAAGTTCTCGTGCACGAGACGGCCACCTATAGGTGTGATGATACCAGAGGCTGTGTAATGCAATTTTGACCTGCTGATGATAGGCACATGTGTTCGAAACATGTAGAGGCATGAAATAAAACTTATTGTGAAACAAATTTTGTGCATCAAGTTGGTTAAATACTGAGATAAATATACTGAGTTGCACGGTCAGCAAAACGTCAAAATATATATGGAAAGTTGTAATTGCTTTGGTATGTCATCATTAACTATTCTCAAGCAGAAGAAAAATTTACATTTCTTGAAATTAGTTGAAAGAAAGCAAATTATTCGAGAATCAGGCACGGCAATGTGTTGTACCGTATCTGAAACCGGATTCTTTCGTCCAGAGGAAATAATTTCTTTATTTTTTTTTAATCGAAGCAAGTTACTGTATTATTGAAATTAATATATGTTTTGATATTCTCTTCTCGACTTCTAGGTCTCCCAATTTCTCTCTTTCCACCGCTTTTTACGAATGCAATTTTATATGCATTTATCTACATTACTTTCCAAGCTGTAATACCCCCCCCCCCAATTTCATTATACTTGATAGGGAGAGCTTGATAATTATGACACAGAAAGTCACAGATATGATAGCAGTATGCGTGGTATCACAAACGTTGAGAGAAAATAGTAAGTTCTAGATATTTACTGTAATATGCAAGAGGAATATACCTTACAAAATTTTCTCTTAATTCGTAGCCCCGTTAACCCCTTACACCAAAATGGTTAATGTGGTATCAAATGCTTGAACACATGAAGTACCTGTAATTTGAACAATGCATTTGTACTATTCTGCGTTTGCTGTAACACACAGATATTATTTTCTGGCATGAAGGCGAAGTGTGTTTACTGTACGTAAGAGCTAACATTTCATTTACTGATATCTTATTTCTTCTGGGATTTTACGCAGCGTGGATTGGTAGTTACGTGCCGATGGTATGGGGCAACCTATCCGTCACATCTTCAAGGATCGAGCGGTCCAAGGAACTATCAATCTACACCGCGTAACATCCTAGAAGAGCGAAGATCTCATTTACACGGCGGCGGAAGCCTGACATCACCTGAATTATTTATTGTTTAGCAGAACTCCAGACCTCATGTAGTGAGGATCCTACTGCTCTTCTTATCTATCATACACATTAGACTGTTTCTGTGCTCCTCATTGCACGTTTTTGACGATGGTATTAACGGGCTAGGCTTCCTCAACCTGACTCGAAGCCAGGACAGTTGTGTTTGATAAAGTAATTGTGATATGCGAAAAAACGGAGGGAATGATTTGCTGTTAACGTGGACAGCACAGCTAATCTATCTGTTTTATATTTTTGTGTGTGCTTCATATTACAAAAGTGGTTTTGAATTCCACGTAACGGAGAACAGATTTGTACACAATACACAAACAAACAACAACCAACCAAACTAATAACCAACTAACTAGCTACTAACTAAGCAACTAACCAACTAATCAACCAACAAACTAACGATAGAATGAACGAATCAACGAATGAACCAACTAACTAACTACATGCAGAAGAGTCCTTCTTGAGAAGCTAAAAGCTCCTCAGCTAGTCAACAAATTCCTCGCAATTTATGGAAACCGAATGTTCCTTACCGCATTCACAAGAGGCTGCCGTATCCTAAGCCAGATCAATTCGTCCATGCTCCTCCGTCCGTCCCACTGCTTGCACATTCATTTCACACAATACCTCCAGCGACAGAAATGTACTATGGACATTTCGGGTGTTGTTGCATCGTGTCAAGTGAGGGAAGTAACGGTCACAGATCTCTGTGACAGTGGCACTCGTAGCCAAGAATTAAGCATCTTTGAATTAAGAATTAACATTTTGTTCTTCATGTCGTGCCATTATATTAGAACTCAACATGCATAACCAAGTAACCACCATAAATCAAATTCCAATCAGGCCACTTAATAATTCGAAATTTATTTTTCAACATTAACTTCAATTTTTTGAGTAACCTAACCTGTTTCGGCCGTATGGCTATCATTTGGGAGCCAGAGATCACAGTTTCCTATAAATAACATTCACCAATGCACCATGATCACATCCACCATGTATCTTGATAGCCGATGCTCTGGTCGACATTCGAAACAAGAACTGCCGAATAAGAATAAGAAAAGTTATTCGAACTTACTGGGTTACATTCTTAAGTCTAAAGAGTTTTTAAGGGTTTTCATTTGCTTTGTAGACAAATTACATTGTGACGTTTTACATTCTGGGAACTGTAGCTACATTTCCAATTGTCTTAAGCTTTAACAATTTTTTTGGCGTATTAAAGTTATAACAAATGTCCAACTCTGGCGCTGCAATGCGGAACTTCTACAGTCAGTTGTATTATAATCATCTAGGCAACAGTTTTTTTTCATTTCATTTTTTCTTTCGTAAAGATGAATACACGTTTTTAGTTAGTTGTTCTGCTAAAAAGTGCGTGATATTTGATATCTGCGCTCTTCTGGGATATTACGCAGCGTATATTAGTAATTCCTTCCCGACGTTTCGTGGCAACCTATAGGTCCCACCTTGAACGGTCAAGAAACCCCAGCGCCACCTATTATTCCAGATGAGCGCAGATCTTATCCACACCGCGACCGAAGTCTTAAATTACGTGATATTTTTTTCTGACTGAGGTCACAGTCAAACGCACTCCGCTTGCGTTTTTCGTCATCATGTTGGATTTGTGTGACACTTCGTGCCAGCCGTTTACAGAGTATTTTGTTGATTATTTCTTGTGTGCTAGCGGTTGAGTGGAGGAGCTGGAGGAAGTTCTACGGGAATTGTAGGATCCAAATGCACCATCTTATTAAATAAGGTAAAACGTTTCTAGAACTCTTGTCTGGCAAGGGGTTAGAGATTACGACATCTCTTTACAGATTTAAACATAAATTAACCTTTATAATATTTTGTTAGTTTATTTAGATGATCTCTGTAGCGATTCTGAGTCCCCGAATTGTAGGACCTATCTATCAATGCAGACAGTTGAAGTGGTCTCCAAATGTAATGAAGACGAATGAAGATGAATCAGGGCATTGGACAGAGTCAGGAAAGAATATGAGGAAAATGACAGCGGGTTCCAACGCATAGTGTCGGAGATAGGATTTTTATCTAACCATACTTCCTGTAGAAATGGGGAATTTACTGGGTAAGAGAATTCTGCGTCTCTAACAAAGAACGCCTGCAGTAACATCCATTTAGGTGGGCTGCGTTCAATTTAACAGTGGTGTACGAAACCAGATGCCCGTGGAAAAGGGAAAGTAACGTTGTGTGGATAGATTGGCTTCAGAACTTTTTAGAAGACATTCTAACCTGAGCTTTCGAAAACTCTTGTGTCTTTCGTGTGCTGCAGTTCAACGACTGACTAAAGGAGAAGTGCCTCACTGTGGCAGTAAATTGGACATGGCAAAAGGACTCCACTGCTTTAATAAACTGAAAATTCTGTGTAATATCAACGTATCTGTCGCTAAGTTGGGCAATATATTTTGGAAATAAGTAGCAAAGAGATTGTGGAGTGGAACTGCTTGGGAATGACACTGCTAACATCGAAATTGCATTGATGAAACAATGAACTGTAGACGAAATCAGGGAATGTCTGCTATTATTCGGGGCAGAACATTCTGTCTTCCCGTTTGCTTTCCAAAAATACGGAAGTTAAATAAACTGTAATATAACTTTATCTCTTACCTTGTGTAATGTTCAGGCACGGTTTCTCATATTTATTGTATAAAATAGGCTGGGGGTGTTTGATTATAAGATGTGGGGGAAGATGTTTGGAGAGAAGAGGGGGAAGGTAAGATGGGACTGGAGAAAACTGCATAATGAAGACAGCTTCATTATTTTCACTCCTCACTCAGTATTTTGTGAGTGAGAAGAGCAATAAAAATGAGTTGGGTAGGGTAAGGGCACGAACGAGACGGAGAGGTGCATATAGGTTTTTCGCTGGGAAGCCAAAGGGAAAGAGTCCACTTGGAAGAAACAGGTGTAGTTGGGACGACGATATTTAAACGGATCTTCATGGCATAGGATGGGGGGAGTTGAACGTGTATGATCTGGCTCAGTAGAGGGGAAGTGGCTGGCTCATGTGAACGGGGTAATGAGCCACCAAGTTCCGTAAAATAACATGAATTTCTTGACTAGCTGGAGAAATGATAATTTCTGAAGAAGGAATCTGTTCCATGGAGTTAGTGAATTAGGAAGGATAATGCAATGCCATTGTTTCAATTCATGTGGAAAACGAAGGGAATATAACTGTCGTGGCAGGCTGCGTTGCATCAGAAATGTATATCGCGCAGATTTTGATGTTTAATCTTTTGGCGCCGTAATTATTTTTTTTTAAAATTTTTAGCACACCCTGTATATAAAATGTGAATAATACAGGAACCAAATAAGTTAGGATTATGAAACAAACTGCATTTTGAAGAGAAAAGAACGGAGAGTATGTACCATGTTTAAAATATTCAGTACCTATATTTGTTGAATAAATATATAAAATGCAACATTTTGAGGTTAGCGGTGCGATAAGGGGTCGTTAGGCTTCAAACGGTTGGGAGTAAGAAAAGTCCTGAATTTTATGATTTTAACTGTCTTATTCTGCTGTGGTGATGAGTGTCTCAGCTAAGTATAGAGACCGCTTTTCATCATAGCTTCGCAACTTTAAAAAATATAAAAAATGGGTAAAATTTTACTTAATTTTATTATCAGAAGAGCCAGACAACAGCATAGAAGTTTTAGAGTGTTGCTATAAGGAAGAATTAGAGCTCTCAGCATTACGTTCTCACGGTCAAGGTGTCCTAAGACCATAGGAAAGACCATTATCTAAATCCCAATTCACTCAGTACCACACGATGCAAAGACCGGATTCGGTATTTTGAGTTTTCATACAGCGAGACTTATTAATAGACGATTACATGACTACTCTACACTCAGTAACTTCGTGCAGTGAATATATTCGTGAGAAGCTAAGAGTCAGACGCTGAAGAAACTGCCTGCCTTTTATGGAATCTGAAGGCTCATTACGATGCTCACAAGAGGCCACCGCCTCCGGGCCTGTAAAACATTTCCTTATAAATTGGTATTTTTCATTGTGTGCTTGCCAGTCTGTAGTTGTCAAGTTGAAGGGCCACGCATTGTTGATCGTCCGCAACCGTAGTGCAGAATTATCGCAGCTACCATCCACACCTGATAGCCATCTCACTTGTGAGCAGAGTTAATTTTTTTAAGTCACCTTAACGAATCTCAAATGGAAGGTGCAGATCTTAGTGTTATTTGTGACTTATGGCATAAGTGTGGTCTGTTTTCAGAATGGATGAAATCAAGCTGCATTCCTCTCATTTGTAGATGAACGAAAACTAAATTCGCTACGGAAATTTCATATAGATCTACCAAAACACAAAATCATCAAATCTAATGTTGTAGCTTCTGAATGTTACATACAGAGAGAGAGAGAGAGAGAGAGAGAGAGAGAGAGAGGACTTCCCGTTTTCTGAATATACCTGTTAAACATTTCGACAAAGAAGCCATATGAACGAACAGTATTAAGCCAGTTTTGGGTAGAATAGGTAAAAGCCTAGAACACAGTGTCTGCTTCTAACGTGTCTGCCTCATGTATGCACGCAAAATTGAAGCAGTCCTGTCAAGGTGAAGTTATACCAATGCTTAATGTAGCACCACACAATGAAGGTGACTCGAGCAGGATTGTGCGCCGTAAAGCAATTAACGTCTTGCTTTGTAGCCGTCGGTCGGGCTGAATCGCTTGACCCAGGCGTATTCTAACATTCGCGCAGCCAATGATTGTTCGAGCCTGCAAATGTACGGCTTTGTTTCATAGTGTTCGAGTAACTTTGGTTAGTCTGTTCCTACTTCAGTAGCTCAGAATACGTAGTGTGTGTGTGTGTGTGTGTGTGTGTCTGTGTGGAATTAAAAAATTACTACACAAAAATGAGTCGGATTTTACGTGTTATGAAATCATCTTCTGTGATTTGAGATTGTATTGTGTTAGGTGACATTGTCGTGTTTTTTTTTTTCAAGCAAGCCGTTTATTTTTACTCCCAGAACAAGACATCTATATAGATGTTGTATATTGGTTTTCATTCAGTACTACTACATGTTTCGGCTGTATACTGCAGTCAGCATAATCCATGTATTAATTTCAATATCGCTTATTATTCCGTTTCCGTAATAATCATTATAAATTTTACAATTATTTTCTACGCACTGTTTGCAAGGAGAGGCATCTCCTGTTTTACTGTCTTTTGAAACAGTATCCTGCCTGATTATGGCTGAAGTAGACAGCCGAAACATGTGGTAGTATTGAATAAAAATCAATATACAATTTATGTATAATTTGGTGTTCGGAAAGTAAAAATGAACACTCATTTGTAGTAGTAACTTGATCCTTGTGTGGAGAGGTGAGAAAAACCACGAAAGATTTCTATGAGAACAGGTGGTCTGTTTCAGAGACTCCACTCGCAAGATTTCCAGAATTCTTGTAGTTCGGGTGGTTATATATAGCATATCCTTTTCTGTAAGGCAGAAAAGCTTTCGGCTTTTCTGAATGCGAAATAAGATTAAATTACAGCATATATTGTCTCCCGTGGGCCCGGTAGCTCAGTCGGTATAGCGACTGAGCTACCGGGCTGGACGGTCCGGGATCGAATCCTGGTGGGGACGAGATTTTCCGCCCGTCCAGACCGGCCCTGGGGCCCACCCAGCCTCCTGTAAAAAAGGGTACCGGGTCTTCCCAGGGGTAAAGTGCGGCCGGGGCGTGCTGCTGACCACTCACCCTCTTCTAGTGCCGCGGTCATGGAAGAGAAGAGCTATACCTCTACCCACCTTCTGGGCCAAACCCGGCCTGTAATGGAATCACTTTACTTTTTTATATTTTCTCCCAACCCTGTAGTTCCTCACTTTAATGTGTCTCCTAGACACCTAGACACAAAGTAGAACTTTTCATTTATTAAATCGTAACTGAAGATTGGCTTAAAACAGCAGTAGATAATGTAGACTTGTATGTGCTTCATACGAGTATAGACTTTTAACAATCATGTCCAGCAGTCAGTGTGGAAAGTTAGTGAACAGAACAGGTGCATATCGTAGCTCGGTCTGTAGTTTGCACAGAGGAGTCTAGAGTGGAATACCGGGTTATTTCATGTGGGATTTGTGATGGCAGACGGAGTGGCACTGGAGCAGGAGTCTAATCGTATTTCTTTGTATTTCTCGTGTCCTTCGTCATTCTGCCACAGCTCCATATCATCTGTATGCGCCGGCAGACAGCACCATTGAGGAGACTAGAAACACATGGCCAGCTCTCAAACTTAAAGTTGGGGGCTGACCTAGACTTCTCTGATTAAGTTTTTTTTAACAGAAGAGAGTAGAAAAGCGCACTATTGTGAATATATGGCGCATTTTTCTGTGACATATTTACACTTGCCAAGAGAGGCCATAAGGAAAGTTAATTGGGTATTGCCCATCTCGCTACTGTGTAACTGTGTTTGGCGTTCACTGTCTGTACAGATCCAGTCCAAGTCAGCGTTTTTTTAGCATTTTAAATCCTACGCCCTGCCCTTCTCCACCAGTTATTATTAAAAGTCCATAGTATGGAATTTATGGTGGATCAAGTCGCATTCGGACTGATTTTATCCATGTTTATCTCTTCTTTCCAGTCATTATAATAATGCGAATTCTCCATGCCCATATTTATTCTACCATGACTTTACATCATCTTAGTAACTGACAGATTTGCTAAACAAAACACGAAAATAAACAGCAGCCTCGTCGTGCTAACAACAGAGCTTCCCTTTTTGTAAGAAATGTATTTTTAAAATTACGTAGACCTCAATTCTGGCATTATACTCGTATTTATCATTAACAGAAAGTGTTCCACCAAGTAGAGATTGAAATGCCACCAATGGGGTCCGTTCCGTAGATTGAGGAACACTGCCTTAGACCATGGGAGTAGTAACTTGGTGGGGGAGAGGGAAAAGGGGGCAAATGACCCTCCAATAATTTTTTACTTAAGAATATTTTTTTTTTGGTTACTGAGTTGAAGAGGCGAAAATTAAAAAAAAAAGGCTGACGAAGGGGGAGAGGGGTGTATGTATGTATGTATATTAAGGACTGGTTCAAGCCAGCCTTCCTTGTCTTTCTATTTTGACTCCTTCTTAAATTAAAGTTCTTGATAACAGTGGTCCAATTTGCCACCTAACTCCCCCCCTCCTCCAAGTGGTTAATAGCCAAATTACGCCTACGATATAGAATACGTAAATTTTGCGGGACGTAACCTGAACGTGGGGTCCCTGTCCATGTAGTGGGTCCCTGTCGCCACGGCATGACGCGTCCTCAGGTTGCGGATAGAGGAAAGGCCTCCGATTAGGAAGGTAGCTGCGAATAAATTTAATAAGCACTAGTGGACAGCCGACGAGGGGTGGTCCTCCAGCTTGGGGGTTGGGCGAGGTGCTAACAACTCCTCCCTGTAAAACACTTATGTTACGAAACATTCACATGCGGGATGCTTGCTCTGGAGGAGACTGCATAACGAGGAGTTAATTATCTGTACTCATCACCCAATATCGTGCGGGTAATAAAATCGAGAAGGATGAGATGGGCTGGGCATGTGGCGCGTATGGGTGAGGAGAGGGGGTGTATAGGGTCTTGGTGGGGAAACCGAAGGGAAAAAGACCACTGGGGAGACCTAGGAATAGATGGGTGGATAATATTAGGACGGATCTCCAGGAGGTGGGATGTGGGTATATGGACTGGATTGGGCTGGCCCAGGATAGGAATAGGTGGCGGACGCTTGTGAATGCGGTAATGAACCTTCGGGTTCCGTGAAATGTGGGAAATTTCTTGACTAGCTGTAAACCAGTTAGTTGCTCAAGAAAGACTCTGCACCGTGTAGTAGGTAAGTAACCTGAACGTTTCACCATGTTCTTAATTATCAAACTCTTAGGTACGTTTATGCCGTAGGAACTTTCAAACTGAACTCAGCGAGAGAGATATATTGGAACTTTCTGTTGTAAATAGTTTTCTCTGTGCAACCATGGGAAAAGATGTTTAACCCTTATCCTGCTAACGTGGAGAATATGGTGAGTTACTAATAATGCCAGCAAATGGCGGATGGGATTTAACTTGGCGTTGAAAGGGTTAAATTTTGTAGATTAGGTTGCTGGTGGGAAGACAGAAGCTTCCAACGTCCTTTGAGACTATGGTAGTTAAGCACTGTAAAGGCATGACGGATCACGAAGTTCCCCTGTCGATCAGTTCTATCCACGGCACCCGACACGTCCAATTACGCGCTACTGCCATGAGTAATACCGTCGCAGTAATTTATTCGGTGACGCAAAGACCCGAGATGATTTGATGATAGCACAAATTCGTGGCTGGACTGCACAATAGGCGAATGTCTGTCGACAGCCAATGTTATCTGCTGTGACAGAGAGAAACTTCTGCTCCTGCAGATACTGGAATGAACAGATAGTAGCACTCGCCGGCGTAAGAACAGCAACCCTGCTGATTTTGCACAATGGTGTTAGTTAGTATTATAAACAATAACAATAACACAATAGCTGTAGTTTGTTGACGTACTCCAACTTCTGTCTGCGAAAAGAACATCCCTTACATTGAAAACTTCATTCTTGTGAAGTGTAAATGAACACTCTACTCCATGTTATTATTCAGTTTGTATAGTTTGACTCATTTGGTAGTATTATGAAGATCCAACATACGCAAATCCATATTGAGTGTATTTGTAATTTTAAGTTATTGTTTTTAATGGATCCCTGGTGTTACCTATCCGGAGATAAAGTGATAAACCTTAGAAATATCTACATTTTTATCAGCCAAATATCGATATTCTCCAGTTCAGGGATGGATAAAAAACTCTAATGTATTTTCACGGCAAATAAAACACAGGGCTAAACGAACTATTGAAGAATCTTGATATAAATATGTGAAATGGATTTTACTGGCTGCAAAATAAGACTTCTTTGTTATGAGAAAAACTCTGATGCAACGCTAAGGAGTAAATCTTGAATGACTGAAATGTGACTAAAGACTCTTAAGATGAATTAGGTGATGGTAAAGTTTAGTTGTTCATTTGCAAGGCATGAACGAATGAATATTACCGTTTGGAGGTGATAAGAAAGCTTCACGCGTCGGCCGTTTTATTCCCGGCGGAAGAAATGAATAGAAGGCTTGTTGTGCCCTTGAACCAGCGTGGCCGTCTTACACACGAGGAGAATATTTTTCTTCTGCTGAGAATCGAAAGAGAATTACTCAGTCCTTAAGCCTGTAGCCTAATCACTATACCGATTGTGTCGTCCTGGCTTCCTGGAGTAGTGAGTGGGTTTGCAAAATGTGGAGTTTATAAGATCATTAGGGGTGAGCTCTGAGACACGGAACTGAGCCGGTGGAGTCGACTGATATGGGTGGATGGTTCCTTGTGGTCAAGTTAGTCGTGAAACAAAACTGTTAAGTGGGACAAAATTTCTTCGTGAGGGTCTCATGCATTATAGAGCAAACTTAGAATTGCTGGGGGTAGGTGAATCTAGGTAGAAGTTTTCAGTGGTGATATATGCACTTTGTAAAAATTTTGGATCTTAGAATCACGAAAAGTTCTAAACACAATTCAGAACCTACATTTCTTTGTATTTGTGGAGTAAACTACCTGTTACACTTTTTGACGTTTTGCTGACAGTGCATATCAGTATATTTATCTTAGTAATTAACCAAATTGACGCACAAAATTTTTGTTTTACAATAAGTTTATTTCATTCCTCTACATATTTCGAGCACCATGTGCTCATCATCAGGTCGAAACTCTATTATACAGCCTCTGGTATCATCAAACTCTGTAGGTGGCCGTCCGGTGCACGGGACGGCCACCTATAGGTGTGATGATATCAGAGGCTGTATAATACAATTTTGATCTCTTGATGATGAGCTCATGGTGCTCGAAACATGTAGAGGCATGAAATAAACTTATAGTAAAACAAAAATTTTGTACATCAAGTTGGTTAATTACTAAGATAAATATATGTTACACAGTTACTATTGTTACTTTCCTGTACTTTTATGAAGAATGTTTAGGGTTTTTTTGGACTTAAAATTTGTCGGATATAATGTAAGATTTGTGTCATCCCCATGTTTAGAATTTTAGACAGGCAAAGCTGTTCTGCTTGTAATATACACTTACGTCTTTTGACTTACCTACGTACTAAATTTCAGTTACACAGCTCCAGATCTTCTTTAGTTCTCGCCAACTCATCGCAAGCTGAAAAATAATTTGCATGGCCTCTCTGTTGTTTTACAGTGCACAAGCATTACCTCAAAACAAGAACTGCTAATATATATCGCTTCAGGATCTTTGAGTAAAAGGTACGAGGGGTTGCTGGCAAGTCCTTAGCCCGACCTTCTTTTCGATGTCGTAGGACGGAATCAATAGTGTCGTTGGAAAGAGGATTCTGTTCATGTGCCGAATTACATGTCTTTTATTGTTACAGAGGCGGAAAGGAAGCATGTCAGGCGACGCGCGCGATTTTAACAACATGGAGACGCGAGCTGTCAGCAAAGTTTTTTTTCTTGCAAGACAAGGCGCTGAAGGAAATTCACGTTATTCTGAGAGAAACATTAGGGGAACATGCACCATCGTATGCCACAGTCAGAAACTGGGTGGCGCAGTTTAAACATGGTGATTTTTCCACCTGTGTTGCACCTCGTCCTGGACGACTCAGAACAGTGACCATCCAGGAGATTATTGATCAAATTCACGAGCTAATCTTGGAAGACCGCCGGATTTCGGCTAAATCAATAACTGAGCAACTGGGCATCTCACATGAGAGAGTTGGGTCCATCATTCATGAAGATTTGGACATGCGGAAGCTCTCCGCGAAGTGGGTCCCGAAATGCCTGAATGCGGATCATAAACGTCAAAGGTGCCATTCGTGTGAGCAACTTTTGGAATTTTTTCGGCGCGATCCGAATGATTTCCTGTCGCGATTGATGACCATGGTCGAAACCTGGTTATATCAATATGACCCGGAGACAAAGCAACAATCAATGCAGTGGCGCCATAGAGGCTCACCACACCCCAAAAAATTCCGAGTGCAAAAATCCGTTCGAAAAGTTCTCGCCTCGATTTTTTGGGATCAAGACGGCATTATCTTCCAAAGGACCAAACTATAAACGCGGAGTATAACTCATCTCTGCTGGTGTAATTGAAGAACTTTTTGAAGGAAAACCGTCGAGGGAAGGTTACCAAGGTGGTCTTGTTCTTGCACGACAATGTCCCGACTCACCGGGCACTTGCAACCCACAAGAAACTGGCCTGTCTGGGCTTCCAATACCTTGATTACCCACCCTATTCCCCGGATCTGGCCCCGTCGAACTACCACCTGTTCCCTGGACTGAAAAACAACTGAAATGTCGCCATTTTTCGTCGGACGCGTAGGTCATTGCTGCCGCGGAGACCTGGTTGGACGGATTACCTTCTGATTTTTTTAGTAGCTTGCAAAAGTTAGAGCAACGGGCTAAGAAGTGTATTGAGCATCGTGGGGAGTATGTTGAATAAATCCCTCGTTTGGTCGCTGTAACTTGTTTCCTTCCTGGTCGGGCTAAGGACGTATCAGCACCCCTCTTAAATTTACTTGCATGTAACTACCTGCATGAAGCACCTGCTGTATTGTTGACGTTATATTGATTAATCCGCGCCTGTAGATATTTGATGGAATGTTGCTGAGAAGGGAACATCCAAGTGTTTGGAGTTAGTCTCTGTCAGCATTACTTCGTCAACCAAAATTCCCTCATGGGCTGTCCTGGGATCTAACGTGGGTCTTCGCGGTTATAGCTGGGGATCACTGTCAGACTAACTGCACGGTCCTAGCATCCGTCTTGAAACACTGATAGTCCTTCAGCCCGTCGGTATATTTGCACACATCATGGAACATTGAGATTAATTGCGATATAAAAAGTCCATTGACAGCAGGCTGAACCAAGTGAATGTAGTTTCCACCCTTCCCATTCGATTTAATTAATTCAATTTTTAAAACTGCTCTTCCATCATCTTCTATCCCTTCAAGTAGTTCCTTTGCTTCACAATCTATCAATAGTTTGTACGCATTTTTTATATATCCTGTATGCTATATGCCCAGTCTATCCTATGGATTTTACCTTAATATTTGGTGGACGGTAAAGTGTACCCAGCTGTATACTTTGTAATAATAATAATAATAATAATAATAATAATAATAATAATAATAACTTGTAAGGTAAATATAATGTACTGCTTTGACACAAAAAAAATTATAAATTTACCCCACAGTATGCATTTAAGTTTATCTTGCATTTTGGATTAAGCAGAGGGTTTTCCCTACATAAAGTTACAAGTCTATTCTTTGTAACAGAGAGAACGTTTGTCGTGCGAGGTGGAAACTCAGTTATTATACAACAGAATATTTGAATTGTATTTCATTCTGCTAGTGAAACAAAATTTCTTTAATTCGGTGCCTGAAGTTTGTTGAAGCAAATGTTTAGGAACGAAATTGAAATGTCTTTTCTAATATTCTTTGCAGACTGTTATTAATTTTCATCATGTGCAGAACTCAATCCGTAACAGAACACAAACCGTCTCTACTCCAGACCAGTCACTTCATTCCCTTCAGTGAAATGTTAATGTTTACGGTCTGAATCGCACGAAATAAATGTACTTTTCATGAAAATGTGGAGATATTAGATCTTAAAACCGGTGGCACGTACATTTTCCAGTGGGCCTTAAACAGTTATTAAACACATCA
>Ga0123354_10007690_pt1 | contig 16278 bp, 6 predicted proteins | sample TergutLab28metaG_2_FD_97872 | JGI IMG/M metagenome (GOLD analysis project Ga0123354, IMG submission 97872) | Labiotermes labralis P4 segment gut microbial communities from Petit-Saut dam, French Guiana - Lab288 P4 | ecosystem: Host-associated > Arthropoda: Insects > Digestive system > Gut ...
CCACTGCTACTCACTGGTACAGACACTGGTACCTGTCTCACGGTACAGTGTGCTGTCTACACGGTACCACTGCTACTCACTGGTACAGACACTGGTACCTGTCTCCCGGTACAGTGTGCTGTCTACATGGTACCACTGCTACTCACTGGTGCAACCACTGGTACCTGTCTCACGGTACAGTGTGCTGTGTACACGGTACCACTGCTATTCACTGGTACAGACACTGGTACCTGTCTCACGGTACAGTGTGCTGTCTACACGGTACCACTGCTACTCACTGGTACAGACACTGGTACCTGTCTCACGGTACAGTGTGCTGTCTACATGGTACCACTGCTACTCACTGGTACAACCACTGGTGCCTGTCTCACGGTACAGTGTGCTGTCTACACGGTACCACTGCTACTCAGTGGCGTGCAGCCAGTCGAAGTCTCAATGTATATTTGTTAAACACAAACTTCCTCAAAAACATGTAAACACAACCACGTCAGCAATTCTGCCAAACACGAGGTTCCCACGGTGACGAGTGTGAAGGCTAACATGACGCCGTGTAGCCCGATGCGCTGCTTCCTTTTTCAGTGCACACGGCATTAAACCCCCCAAAACGGGTTTTCGTCATTTAAGAGGCATGTGAATTTGTGCTAAGACACTGGCAAGGGTGAGGGTAAAGGTGTCCTTGAACACACCACGAAGGCGTATGGGGGAGTACGTAGAGCTCCACTCATGCTTACCCTCTAAACTGCATGAAACTGACCCCAGCTGGGTAGAATGAAAGTATACATTATCCTTTACTGATACCCCTTCAAGACTGGCCATTTTATTGGTCACTTCTGCATAACTTTCACTGCTGCCATCTTGTGTCCTCATTCGTATAACTTTTGTAACTCCCCTAATGATAGAAGAGCAAACCCAGTGTTTTTATATGTTGGGGTAATATTAAAAATGTTATGTATATATATATATATAAATTAACTATTTTAAAGTGCGTGTGTTGCAGATTGCACTAGAACACACTGTCCGTACACATATGTCCACAAAATGTGAAGCTGTGAAATCAGGAATTAAAGAACGCGTAACAAACTAGCAACAAATTTAATTACTCTATCCCATCCAGTAACTATTACTTGAATTTGGCTGATAGGCTTCGTAGACCTCTTGTTGATTATGCCCTTGATTTCTTTGCCGTCAACTTTGGCATGCAGCATTGTTTGGCTTGCGAGGTTAGTAAGGCACACACTGGATTTCTTTACGTCAGAAGTGATGGGAACGTATAAAGAAGACTGTGTTAACACACATCACAGCAAGCACCATTATTATTATTATTATTATTATTATTACTGTTATAATTAACATTTTTGATGAAATATGGCACAGTTAACTTTCATTCGAATTGTCGCATGTAGCAGCCAATGGATGCTCTTTGCTGACACTGGGCCTTGTGAGTGGCACAACCGGGCGGCCGCTTTCTGCTTTCTTTCCTTACTTTCTCCAAGCCCATCCTACCTTAGCAGCTCACTCCGTGTGTACCGTCCGACTAGGCATGTCGTTTCCAAATTTACGTCTCGGTCTGCGGCCTTCGCTTGAGTGATCTGGTACCGGATCGGACAATTGCTGGTGTTGTGCGGTGTTTTGCGGTGTTGTGGGTGTTGTGTGGTGTTTTGCGGTGTTGCGTGGTGTTTGCGATATTTTGCGGTGTTGTATGGTGTTTTGCGGTGTCGTGTTGTGTTTTGCGATGTTGTGCGGTGTCTTATGTTGTTGTTTCACCTGCCTATTGTTTGCTGAGCTCTACGCAACACCACGTATTTATAAACAGTCTGCAGCTATTCTGCATTTCTCTTTGCACACGACGTCCAGGTACAGTGGAACTTTGTAGTCCTTGTATTTGTGTGGTCTACAGTAGGCCTGTAATTGTCTGTCTGTCTGCATCAAACCTACGTTTAATGGACTCTTATTATACGCCAAGTTTGGCTGTTCGACTAATATTCCGACGCGTTGCGGCGCTCTTAGATGCCTTCCTCGGGGAGTTAAAATACTTTTCCGTGTTCTATCTTTTCACCACTATAACGTGCAATACAGCAACATAGGAGCTACAGCAATGTCACTTGTGGCAAACCAATAATATTTAAAAGTCAAGTGCTCTGAGTGGCAATGGAATTTTAAAAATTAATCGTCGAAGCCACTTGCATGAACTTTAGAAATTTTGCGTCGGTATGAGGACTGCAGTTCGGCAATGTGCAGCTGGACGGGTGTTTGTGGCCAGTTGGTGGGTCGGAAAATTTGACAGCTAAGAAGGGACTCGCTGAGGACGGCACCGACGAGCGCCGAATTGCTTCATAGTATCAGTTAGACAGCGTGACTTGGTTTGTGAGAGGAGCACGTTAAAGGTTGGTCTGATGCAGACAGATGCTTATGAAGGCAATGCGCTGTAGACTGTGTTTGTGCGTTCCGACAGACAGCCGTGAGGCTGTGATTTTTGGTTTGTTTCACATCTTAACAAACTGATTTATTTTTATTTATCTAATTATTGTGTTCTCAACTAGCGTTATTTGTGGGATTTCCCCACCAGCTGTTGCAGCTATTCCCTCATTAGATGGGTTGATTTTTGTGTGTTGCAAATTTCGCAACTGGACATCTGAGGAGGTGGTGGAATTCTCAAGCGGTAGCATTCTGGGTGGTTATTGTGCCTAATGGTCATTATTATTTTGCGTTAATTTACGTGATTTTGTTCAAGGTTAAATTTTCATGCTGTGGGGCATGACTGGAGAAGTGCCCCATTTGTCTGGCATTAGTACAGGCCAGTTCGTTCACACGCGCATACCTCACAAGTTTCGTGGTGAGGGCTGTACAACATTGTCCATCAGGGATTTCGAAGAGCTGGAGACGTCGTACTGTTACCTGAACACCGTAATCCTCTGCCCTGATACGACTTTTTTTAGTAATATATTTCAGGGGTGTACATGTTACGTTGTGGTATGCAGTCGCGCGCGGTAAATTAATTGAATGGTGAGAGCTTTGCCAGGCAGCCTAGCACAAGTCGAATTTACCAGCCAGGCGTGTTTCTACACGTGCACTACACGTGTAGAAACCGATTGCGTCATCTTGCCGGTTTGGTCTCTGTAAGACAGGCAGGTTCACAAATTAATGATGCGGTGAAAGTCGACTTGCGGGTGCCGTCGGACGGCTATGGACAGCTCAGACCGCAGTGGGCCAGAAAGGTACGGAATTCTACGGGATACTTATCAACTGTCTTGGAATTTGACATAGTCTGGTGGAAATTTGCCGACGTTTCTTTGAAACCTACCAACTATTTACTTAGGGTAGAAGTCTACCTTTTCGCTTAAGATCGAGGTAACAGGGGACTCAGTCGTTGTTAATTTGGTATCAAACTGCACAAAATGGCGTCACAGACGACGACAATCAGCGTGGTCTTGCTGTTTGAATGCCGGATCTCCTATGTGTTGGGGCGTTTGAAATAGAGTTTTGAGGGTTGTGTTTGGTTCTAATAAATAGGATTAACACGAAGACGAAGAAGTTGGTATGCCTGATTGGTGATGAGGTTCGTAAATTCTGCTCTTAATCTAATGTAGCTGTTAGGCTGACAAAGTGGTGGAAATGAAAAGATTAAACTTGTGTAATGAAATTAGAAAATAAGGCTGTAATAAAAGTACTTACAGCCGCAAACTGTTCAAGGAGCTATCGAGTTTTAGTGGACAAGCGTGGATTGAGGGATAATTTGAATACGAATTGTGTTCGAATGGAGTTAGGGGATTCGGAACGAAGAGTTGTAGAATGGCAGGTGGGTAAATTTGTCTCGGAATCGTGACCAATGCCATGCTCTAGTACAAATGATGTTGACAGCAATATTTGTTACCATTCAGTAGCTGTTGGGTAACAGAACTTGGCGGTGACTACAAATTGTTGCGCAGCTTGTTGTGCTGTGTGCTATATTCCCCCTCACTTCACCCCACTAGTGTGCCAGTAAGAATGTGCCTGAACACAGCCTCACTGTCTGTTGCTGGCGCCCTGTGCCTCTCTCCACCACGACACTCGGGTAGAAGGATAAAAGTCAACCAAGAACATTAATCTGAAATAGAAATTCTGAAGCGTTTCTGTAACAAGTAATTGTGTTATCATATTTTTGAGAAAGAAGGGAAGACATGCATTGGATTTTAAACGAAATGGTCGCTCGCCTGCGCCTTATTATTACCATCTTGTCACAAGTTGCCAATCATCCACTAACTTACTTATTCTTCCAAGTGAGCGGAAATTTCAGAAGCCTTGTGCCAGTTAGACGCTATTCCTGCCAAGTTATAACTTGCATAAACTTGATTGCAGCCAGATTTTGCATATCTGAAAGAAAATTCGTTATTTAACGATACTGTATCAAAGTCTTGGGTCATTTGACGATGAGGATATTTAAGTGGACGTGCTTAAATATTAAGGAACGTAAAGTGCCGGGTTCGTACTTCGGATTGTGCCACTAATATTTCCTCCATACAGTTTACTCCGTTACTGTGTCAGTACAAACAGTATAGTGCGGATTACTAAAAGAGTTTGAAAGTCAAGTCACAATAAATAAATAAATAAATACATACATAATATAATACATTCATATATAAAATTTTGGCTTATGATATTTGAGCTGCTCATAATGATGACTGTTACTGACACGTAACATAGTGTAGGTCGATTGATATGTAAGAAGTCTGATGGAAACTGCCTGCCTCCTTCTTCAGGGCGGGGGCGTAAACCGCAAGTGAGTTCTGGTAGGGAATAGAGAAGGGAGCGTTTTGAGCGAGACAAAAGGGTGGCAGTGGCCATGAGGAGGGGTGTTTTGTGAGTTTATGTATAAGTCAGGGGGTGAGTAAACGGCTGTGAAGGGAGGAATGTGAGTGGATAAGAGAGGAAAAAATTATACAGCCTTAATAAAATACAGAAAATGGAGTACAAGCCGTATAAATTATATAGGTATCGGGAAGGAAGTGAGCAAAAGAACATTATAGTTCAGTGAGTGCTAAGGGCATACACTGTACAGTGCACAATATAGTTCAGTGAGTGCTAAGGGCATACAGTGCATAGTGCACAGTATAGTTCTGTGAGTGCTAAGGGCATACACTGCACAGTGCACAGTGTAGTTCAGTGAGTGCTAAGGGCATACACTGCACAGTGCACAGTATAGTTCAGTGAGTACTAAGGGCACAGTGCACAGTGCACAGTATAGTTCAGTGAGTGCTAAGGGCATACACTGCACAGTGGACAGTGTAGTTCAGTGAGTGTTAAGGGCATACACTGCGCAGTACACTGTATATTTCAGTGAGTGCTAAGGGCATACAGTGCACAGTGCACATTATAGTTCAATGAGTGCTAAGGGCATACACTGCGCAGTACACAGTATAGTCCAGTGAGTGCTAAGGGCATACAGTGCACAGTATAGTTCAGTGAGTGCAAAGGGCATACACTGCACAGTGCAGAGTATAGTTCAGTGAGTGCTAAGGGCATACACTACACAGTGCAGAGTATAGTTCAGTGAGTGCTAAGGGCATACACTGCACAGTACACAGTATAGTTCAGTGAGTGCTAAGGGCATACAGTGCACAGTGCACAGGCTATCTTCTGAGTCTACACGCAGTGATATTCCAGTGTGTTTATGGCCCTCAAAGTATCTTTTTTACAATGTTATCCAACAAATGCACACAATTTTCATTTCATCCACAATAATATTTTTAAAAACATAGCGCTCCTTCATGTTTCGGACCCTACTGGTCCATCATCCGGGCGTACTTTAATTGTTGTTGTATAAAACAGTTACTGAGGAATATTTCGATCTGTTGCATTTGTTGAAGAACAGGTGAGATTCTGCCGTGTGGACTGAATGTGTGTGTATGTGGTGTGTGTGTGTGTGTGTGTGGTGTGTGTGTGTTTGTGTGTGTTGGTGAGTGTGGTGTGTGTGTGTGTGTGTGTTTGTGTGGTGTGGTGTGTGTGTGTGTGAGTGTGGTGTGTGTGTATGATGTGTGGTGTGTGTGTGTGTGTGGTGTGTGTGTGCGTGTGAGTGTGTGTGTGTGTGTGTTTGTGGTGTGTGTGTGTATGTATGTGTGTGTGTGGCGAACGGAAGTGATACACAATAAACTGTAGCAGTGTGTGGATGTGTTGCAAGTGTCCACATAGCAAGTGTGTATATTGTGCACAAAAGAATATTTTCTGTACGTGCAGTCAGTCGAACCAGGCACTGTCGTTCCAGCGCCTACCGCCGTCACTACAGTGACTGAACTACCGCGACTCCTGTGGCTACTCACAGCAGCTTTACATGCGCACTTTCTTCTGCCAGGACCTTTCCAGAAATCCCCATCCACAAGCACCTTCAGTGCGTAAGCCTACTTAGCGAATTGTTCCTGTGATTTCCCAGCCATCTGGCAGTCGGTTTCTTCTTGCAGGATTAATGAATGGCTGTAAATGAAGACGTTACTTCAGAGTCCATAGCGAAATGTACGGTGCAGAGAGACGTTATTTAATTACACTTCGGTCGAATGGGGGATGGCATATCGCGTAGCTACGGCAGTCGATACTTCTTATCCTTGTTGTGTTTCTTCTAAATCGCACCTGTTATTTTATGCTAATTAATATGGACTGTGCGTGTGCCGACAGGTAATTGTGCCAGCAGCAGCAGATGTATTGTGTCAGATGGCTGCTTATTTGTCTAGAGGAATCATAAATTGGTGGGATAAGGAGGCACAGTCCCTGTCTAAGTAACCAGGAAGTAACTGCATATAATTCACCGGGATCTAAGTCTTACTTAGTAATATCATTCAGACGTAGTGGAAAGGCGTTTTAATTTTCAATGGCGAAATTATTTCTGCCATATTTATTTTTTCACCGCATATCTTATATCCTTTGCCATCTTCTTGCCTTTGTCTTTTCGCATGAAGGCATGGAACTAAGTGACATCTTTACATTCAGCGGCGCATGTCGTGACACAAACCTGACACCGATTTCAGTACGCAGCATCTGCATGTTTCTATACGAACGCCCTGACAACAAGTTAGAATTCACACACAGACAGTCAATCAAGCGCCTTGTGTTCTTGTGTACGTACATTTAGGCTTGCTGTACTTGTAGACGTTCCCAAGGTGCCCTCTGTCGGGAGTGCTGCCTTACCAACAACAGGTAAAGCGTTGAAGACCGTCAGTCCAACTAAGCGTTACGTTTTATTGCCCTATAACTGTACAGCAACATGTGTGGACTGAAGGACAAAAAACCATCATCCAGCGAAGTTAAAGTACCAAGTGAACGTTATAACTTATGCTATTTATTGTCCGTCTTACACAACAATATGATATAAAGTTAAGTTATGTACAACTAATAAAGCTACATGTTTCAACCCCTTGGGGTCATCTTCAGGCTTATAAAATATGAATCATACAAGGTACGTCTGAAGTAGTTACCTACGGGATCCCGTGGTTTACAGTGCGTTTGTTATAAAATATATGTTATAAAAATTGGTTAAATACAGGTGAAGAACACGTGATCGTGGTGAACAAGTGGATCGTTGTTGTATGTATGTGATAGGTGTTTGTGTACCTTAGGAAAGTGCCGTAATGTTATGGTCGTGGATTGGGGACCTCACGATGTACCGGTGGCCTTACACCATATGTGGGTGGTGTGTGCCCTCGGTTTGTTGAGCGCTCGAACTCACTGTTTGGGTGATGTGGCGTCCTTGTAGGTGGTTGTTCGAAGTCATCCAGATGTCCGCGGGTTGATCGAGGCACTCTGTGGTGCTTATTGTGGCGAGATAAGGTGTGGGTGCGCCGTGCCCGATCTTGAGTGGTACAGGGTGGGGGACGACTTCTTGTGTTGTCGAGTGAAGAGCTTGTTGCTGGTGCGATGTCTTTTTGGCTTCGACCTGTGGAATCATAAATAACATAGTTATGTTAGCACGACGGGACGGAACACCCACAATTTAGTTATAAAGAATGTTACATTAGAGCAATGTTTCCCTACAGTCCTGACATCTTTGCTCACGTAAATTTGGGTGTCCAGTTGACAGGTATCCAAAACCCGTAATTTGTGTTTCAGAACTCATGTTGATAGATAGGGATGCATGCCGTTAGCATACGTAACAACGCACTGTATGATTTGACCTTGATTAAAATTATTGCCGCTCCCTTTGTGGGTACAGGAAGTTTCTTAATTAGATACTCTAACCGTCGTGCGAAATAAACATGTCGCCAATTAAAGAAATTACGTAATTATTTATAACAAACAAAATAAAGGTAACCTCAACAGCAGCCATTACGCGAATGCATCCACGGATCACCTCGGAACTTGTCGCGGATCCCTTGGGATTCGCGGAGCACAGTTTGGGTACCGCTGTGTTATTACATCGTTGTTCATGCCGGTGTGTACAGCTGAGATATAGAATGCTAATGGTTCGTAAAATTAGATAATCTGAATTCATGAAACTTTTTTGAACAGAAAGGGCTTCCTCATAAGTTTGCTTCACTTCCAACGGCAATGTAAGGTGGACTGCATAACTACAGACCAGCGAGAGGCTCAACAACTCTTGTTTACATTAACATTAACATTAACATTTACATTTACATTTACCTTGTGCGACATTAGAAAGAACAAATGTTCAATAAAGCAAAACTAAAACAAAGAATGTCTTGCTATGCAGTGAAACCGCCGGCAGCTCAGAACGTAATGCAGATTATCGCAATGTTACCGAACCTCCCCAGTCGAGGCCGAAGAACAACATGATGCAGTCTTCACTTTGACCCAGATTTACCGGGCACTAATTGTGACGTTTTGCTGCTCAATTGTAAGCCCGTCGTTTCGTTACTGTATTTGCAGCCTGTTTCTGCTCAAAAAAAGTTTAACGAATCCTGCTTGCATAAAGAAAAACACTAACTTGACATCTCGACTGTATCTACCGACATGAACAGTGTTTAGTGTAATATGCATGATATCCGGTATCTGGTACTACAATGTTGCCTGATGATGGCCCTTTGTACGTCAGTCGAAACATGTTGCACTGAAGTTACATAATAATGTAGCAGGATCTTAACAGTGAAAGCCGACCTGTACCCTTTACATTGTGTATCTTCATCAGGAAGGGATCCTCACTGTATCAGTGAGTGTTGTGGCCTGTCTCAATCACTTCCAGTAAACGCATAGGTAGTATTGTTAAACTCTTATGTACTTCACGTCCAAAATCTAATTCACATCTGTGACCCTGTCAGGGACCGAACCCACGGCCCGTAGCCCTATGTCACTCACTGTATAGTTTGGCATAAGCCTACCCGGACTACTGACACTAAACATTGTAACGCGGAAGTAATTTGGTACGCACAAGAGCAGCCAAACTAAACCCAAACTAAACTGAATTTCTTAGAGTCCCTGTACCAAGAAAACACTGTGCTGTATATACACACAATTTGGCAGCGAAACGCCTTACAATTTGAGCCTGCCTCCTTCCGAAAACGCTAGGGTTTTAAGACATGCCACCTGTTGGGATATGATAGCTGCACCGTAGCCTGTAGTGACTGTGGAAAGGCGGACCGAGCGGCTAGCATGTTGCTGTACACACACAATGACAACTACAAGACCGCACGGCGGCTACTTGGTAGGCATTTCCAAACATCCCACTAGTCCTGTCCCAGCAATGGTGTCGTCGAAACCTGGACTGAGATCTGTAGGCTTACTGGACGTGGTTTCAGACTGGATGAGAACGGCGCTCTTCTGGTGAACTACGCAACGAGCGGTGTTAATTCCTTACGGACGTTTCCGTACAAACTGCTGCTCCCATCTTCAAAGGTAAAGAATTTTGGATTCTTGACCCTTGAAGATGGGAGCGATAGATTGTACCGAAACGTCGGTAAGGAATTGCATCTACTCGCTGCTTAACAACCAAGAAGAGCGCAGTTCTCGTGGATTATGAAATTACAGGAATCCGTTTTGGACCTTAGGGAAAATAGCCTTCGTTCCAAGAAATAATGATCCCTGCCTCGCAACATGTCGACCTGTCCAGTCTGTCCCGGAAAGGCGCCCATAACCGTCTGTCTGGCGCCTGCAGCTTCACTAAACATCTCGAGACAGGAAACGAATTTCACATAAGGATTGTAACTTGCACACAGAAGAAGATACAGATATTGTGCTGCCAACAGAAACGTGATTCTGTCAGCAGTACAAACTTTTGTTGCGATTTTTTGACTGCTGTGGAAGAAGATGCAGCTGGCAACCTGATGGCGTCTGGTGCAGCTCACTTTAGTCTCTCCGAACTCGCAAACAAACAAATTTCCCGCTGTTGTTCAAACGAAACCCTTACATAACGCGTAAATTGCTATACGATATGTAATGCCATCTTCCGGGATTATTGGCTCATATTTTTTCCGAGGACAGTTATAAGATCCTGACAATGATCACGTCTGCCCGCAATGTCCGCAAGACAGATCTAGTTAGCGAATGGTCAGAAATTGAATGTAAGGCCTAAAGCACCATTCTGATGGCGTAGTGTCCATAAATGGAGTCACATCTTGACCAGCGATGTCGCTTGGTTTGTTGGCTTACGGAAATTTTGTGCGGCTCCTTAAAGAGAAAGCTTTTTCTTCATCTCCCACAGAAAATGCTGAAATGAAACTGAGAATCCGAGAAGAACGCGCCGAGACCCAGCACGTGTGGCGCCGCATAAGGTGCAATATGCGGACAATCCTACGGCAGTGCGCTGAGGCTCTGCTGTTGAAGACACCGCGCTCACCAAGTGAAAAGCCTCGCCGTTGATGTTTTTGTACCTTTGGCAATACGGTACTTGCATTCATGTAAATAATAAACGTGAAAGAAGGACGCAATCAGCAGTAGAGCTGGTGGCTGCATGTCAAGCTGCACACATTCTTGAGTTAGACGTAGCTGTAATTGGCTGTACAGTTTAGTGTGATTTTAGTAGAGCTTTTTGTAACCACATACAGCTGAAATTTCTGTTACGCAACTTTAAAACCTGACAGATGGTCACTGATGGTAGCCTTATGTGCTTGTTGTTGCTGTACGGCTTGTTATCCGGGACAAGCGGCCCTGTTGAACGTCGCCCGGAAAAAAAAAACATTTGGCTGCTTTGGTAATTAGAAACTTTGGCTGCCGAAGTTCCGATGAAGGGCGGCCGGAGCAGAATGCAGACAGTTTGAACTGGCAGCAGCGGGCAGGAACTTGAACGAATAGAACGTCGGGAATTTTGATAAATGGTTAGGACAGCCGATGACGACGTTTTACATCTTGAAGCCGAATTGGCCTTTGCGTGACGCGAGAACATGCAAATGTAAGACGTTTGTAATAACGGATAGAACTTAATCAGTAAATCGTGTGATGATTGTTGTGTGGTGAGCAGGTCTTAACAGACTGTCTGTAAAACCAAATTTACAGCGGCGTGCTAGGAACCACACTGACTGGGATTAGGATCCAGTGCTAAAATGTCGTAGACACTATAATACTTCGTCGTTCATTGGAGGCCGATATCACCCTGAAGACGCAGGAAGCAGTCTTTCCGAAACGTCGGTAGCTCTTCATCATGATACAAAGCGCTGCATCTCATGATACTACGGTCTTCAGTAGTTCCGGTATATTTGTCAATTACTGGTGATTTTGCTGCTCTCAAAATGGCTGGTTCTGTGTAGGATCAAATGTGTATATAATTAGTGATAAAGTGGCTGACAGGAATGAAGAAGGAAGCTTCCGTCGTCTTCGTAACTGGACGGTCCCAGAATTTGTCTGGAAAGCCTGATGAGGTCAGATTAGGCTCAGATAAGATGATTAGTCTCAGGCTGCGTTTTGTATCAGACTGCGTTTACGTTAGAGTTGGAAGGTGTTGCCCAACAAACCAACAAAACTGTGACTTTTAGTTTTCGGTGCCCACATAAACAGCGTGAAATATAATATTCCGAACCGAAGGACAGCTGTGACTAGAAAGGACTACTACAAACAAATCCACGTGGTACGAGTTAACAACAGTGGCTGTTGTAAAGAATTAACCGAGACGTTTTTCCTCGTATCTGAAAAACAGAACACGTGTTTGGAGTTTCTCCTTCGGTTAGGCATCGACAAGGTGGAAGAGAAACACTTTTGACTCTTTGAAGTATAAAATTAATCTAGATTCTAGTCAAAGATTGTCTTCATCTGAGAGGCGACACACTCTCTGAACACAAAGTGGTCTGGAAGGACATTATCACAGTTTACAGCTGACGTCATGTGAAGAACATAAATACAGGACGCAAAATGTAGAATTTTTAGTGTTACAACTGGGGATATGTGCAGTAAGAAGGTTGGTTAAGGTGTCCATATCTCCTCCGTGCGTTCGAATGACAGGTGGTCCTAAATTAAGAAGCCGTTCTGCATACGGAAGCAGCGTCGCTCAATAATACGGACCGCATTTACTGGAAGGCACGTCCATCCCGCGTGGGGCGCTTTCAGCTCATTATCCTTCTTCTTATTTTCCTCCATAAGTGGGCGGAAAGGGGTGCCCTGCTGGATCCCAATTACTTCTTATTAGTCTGTATTTCCCCTCAGCCTTTTTTCTTTTCCTTTCTAAAGTGGTTAATAACCAGCATTCTTCATTACAAGAGGTGATTTGTCTTTCGAACGACAAATGCGACGACCATTTTGTGGTCGTGTCAGTGAGAGCCGCGATCCGTTTGATGCAGCAGACTGCAGCACTGCACTGCACAAACACTGAGCGGTACAATGCACTGTGCTCTCATCAACAGCATTGTTGTCTCAACAATTCTGCGGCTGAATTATGGGAATTGAATTCCAATTCGTGCCACTTTTTTGGGATATGGTCCTGACTCAGTGACTACGTGGCTTGAGGCGCCCGTAATCTTCAATTCGGGGGTCACTATAAACAAGATGGACACCAAAATAGACAAATCTAGGCTCTCTGCGCTATCGCGGCACTGTGGAGAATTTTTCAAAATTGCTCCACCATCGACTGGCCATGACACGTGTGTAGGCTCCACCATCCATTGGGCATGACACGTGTGTAGGCTGAAGAGTTGCGAAAGAGATTTTCATTACAGTTTATAGTTTTCAGCTTTACAGGACATTTATTGGGTCAATATAATTTATGTTCCAGCAGGACAACTCTAAGACGCGCACTGCATCAAGATGTGGAGCGGTTCTGCGTTGTTACGAAGCTTTACTGGTTGAACATCCATCTAAGCGAGTGGCGTTGCGAAAAGATGTGCAGGGAACAATGAAATAAATATTTATGCTTTTCGTGTATTTGTTACTCTTTTTTTTGCGTAATTAAACAAACTCAGTAACAGCGCGTATTAACAGTTGTGTTATTGGCAGTTGCTAACCTATTCTGTGCTATTGCGTGCAGGTAGCACCTTATAACAGAGAATCCTCGAAGTAGCCGTAACTTTCTCCGGCATATCAAATGAGATGTCCTTTACAACGTTAACTGAAAGGACACATGAGGACTGACCAACAGGAAACTTTGGTAATGAGTACCGTTAATTAACTCCAGAGGGGTGTTACTGTAATGGACGCTGCAAGCATACTTCTTTCCACTCGTATTCACGTCACTCAGTGCAGCAGGTAAAACAAGTGACCACTCTCAGCAGAGGACCAAGAATGACGGTGTTCATTGCCTCGAAACAACAGCTCCAAAGAAACCAGTGAGCATCTCGCGTTCTCTGGACCTTGATAATTACACAGTGAAGCCCGTTTGTTACACCACTGCATCACAGGCGGCTGAAAACTTGGACAAATAGTTCTCTCAAAGGAAATTTATAGCGGGTTTTGTGGTCTGCAGTTGCACGTGGGGGTCAGATTTATTTGTCACTGCAGTTCCATAACATCAGGCTGTGTGGAGCGCAGCAAAAATATAACAAGGATCTCGACCACTTAGAAATTCCCACTTCACCCAATTGGACAGCAGAACGACACACCACGTCGCGGCGCACTGTCATTCCTGCTTGCCAGGTTATGCGTCAGCTCCAAGGCCGAACTCCCACACCGGCGACCCAACACACTGTCTGGGGGCTCTGACAGTTTGTGTTGCCTCCGTCAGCCAAATAACGGCACAACACTTCAAATTGGGTCGCGGTAAATTCACTTCACACACATTTAACTCACTTCTGAGCGCATTCGCAAAATTGTGAGAGTAAATATTAGATCTGCCATGTCTGCCTCTCTGTCCGTCTGTACACGTGGAAGAACTCGACTCCCAAACGACGGATTTTTAAGAATTTTTTTTATTTGAGGATTCTTCGAAAATCTGTCGAGAAAAATTAATTTGCGTATAAATATAAAAACAGTGACGTCACATTACGTGCAGACCGACAGTGTGGTTCTTCTTCTTCTTCGTCGTCTTCTTCTTTTTTGTCTTCTTCTTCTTCTTCGTCTTCTTCTTCTTCGTCTTCTTTTTCTTCTTCTTCGTCGTCTTCTTCTTCTTCTTCTTCTTCGTCTTCTTCTTCTTCGTCTTCTTCTTTCTTTTCGTCGTCTTTTTTTCTTCTTCTTCGTCTTCTTCTTCTTCGTCTTCGTCGTCATCTTCTTCGTCGTCTTCTTCTTCTTCTCCTTACAGTGACAAATATTCCCAACAAAACCTGTACACACAATCACACAATCATAACATACAGTTTATGTTGAATATTTTTTTACCCCGAAACTCTTGCCGCTTTTGGCAGTGTCATTAAATAAACCATAAATAAGAAAAGACATAAAATGGGCCAAACTAACAGAGCTGACGTCGTGAACTGAGCTGTGGAATTGTAGCTTTTCTAGGAAGTAGGCCTACTTACAGTACAAAACAGAGATAAGTTAAATACCTACAAAATTTTAGAACTAGAAGACCTTGGTTCGGAGCAGGGTTTTGTGATTTGCTGTTCTCTTGTACTGACATACACCATTTTATCTGATAAAAAGAGAAATAAGTTATTCAAAGTGTCACATATTTTAACACTACGCACCAAGAAGACAAGTTCACAGTCCACTTTTTCATACGTAAATCGACAAGAAACTTTGAACTGTCGGAAAATAATGTAAAAAGATTCTGAAGGAAATGTTTTATGTTTTTGTCACCTAGACGCTAGACAGAACTCGCCGTGTGAATGGAATCTGACTGCAGTAATGTGCAGCAAGTCAGTAGCTTTTCAATATTGCATAGATCCTTGAAGGAGTGTTTCGAATCGGTGATACCCTCACAGAATTTTTGAAATATTGAACGCTGCAGTCTCACGATCGCAGATAGTAGCTCTGCCGACACAACTGTCGCATTTATAAAACCTCATGCTTAAAGTCTGTGTCCCGTCCATCTCATTCAGTCTGTCCCTTCCCCCCAGAATGAACATAGTTATCAGCTCTTTGCAGTTAATTCAGTTCATCTGATTGCCTGTACATAACTTACGGCCTCAAATAAAATACAGACAACTTCTGTCCGTAACAGGAACATTACATGACTTTTTGCAATAAAGAAATTGAGATATTATGCGAAAATTTCGGAAAAACTTTGCAAGAACTATTCCTGTAGCATTATACCCAACAATGGCTAAACCTGTGATTGCTGCTGCTTTTGAACAGTAAGCAATGAGAGGGAACATAAAGCACCTGCCGCCGAGCAACTGGGTTCAGGGAGTTTCAGCTGAGCAACTGGGTTCGGGGAGTTTCAGCTGAGCAAGTGAGTTCAGGAAGTTTCAGCTGAGCAACTCGGTTCAGGGAGTTTCAGCTGAGCAACTGGGTTCAGGGAGTTTCAGCTGAGAAACTGGGTTCAGGGAGTTTCAGCCGAGCAACTTGGTTCGGGGAGTTTCAGCTGAGCAACTGGGTTCGGGGAGTTTCAGCTGAGCAACTGGGTTCGGGGAGTTTCAGCTGAGCAACTGGGTTCAGGGAGTTTCAGCTGAGCAACTGGGTTCAGGGAGTTTCAGCTGAGCAACTGGGTTCGGGGAATTTCAGTTGAGCAACAGGGTTCAGGGAGTTTCAGTTGAGCAACAGGTTTCAGGGAGTTTCAGCTGAGCAACTGGGTTCAGGGAGTTTCAGCTGAGCAAGTAAGTTCAGGGAGTTTCAGCTGAGCAAGTGAGTTCAGGGAGTTTCAGCTGAGCAAGTGAGTTCAGGGAGTTTCACCTGAGCAAGTGAGTTCACGAAGTTTCAGCTGAGCAACTGGGTTCGGGGAGTTTCAGCTGAGCAACAGGGTTCAGGGAGTTTCAGCTGAGCAAGTACGTTCAGGGAGTTTCAGCTGAGCAAGTGAGTTCAGGGAGTTTCAGCTGAGCAAGTGAGTTCAGGGAGTTTCAGCTGAGCAAC